>Ga0316205_10001140_pt1 | contig 36591 bp, 30 predicted proteins | sample 3monthpyrite_MG_FD_204941 | JGI IMG/M metagenome (GOLD analysis project Ga0316205, IMG submission 204941) | Microbial mat bacterial communities from mineral coupon in-situ incubated in ocean water Damariscotta River, Maine, United States -... | ecosystem: Environmental > Aquatic > Marine >...
TCGCGCAAATCATTCAAGCGATCAAGATTTTCGCGCGTATGTTTGATCCGGTTCTCCGTCTCGCGACGACGTTCCTTGTATTTTGAGATACCCGCTGCTTCTTCAAAAAACACACGCAGCTCTTCCGGTTTAGCTTCGATCAAGCGAGAAATCATTCCTTGCTCGATAATGGAATAACTCCTGGGACCCAGCCCCGTACCCAGAAAAATATCAGTGACGTCACGGCGACGACAACGCGCACCGTTCAGGTAATATTGTGAAAGACCATCCCGAGTCACCTGTCGTTTGATCGATATCTCACTAAAGCCGGCGTATTGACCACCCAAAGTGCCATCAGAATTGTCAAAAATCAGTTCAATGGTCGCCTGACCAACAGGCTTTCGGCTGGTCGATCCATTGAAAATGACATCAGCCATGGACTCTCCACGCAGATGCTTGGCAGAGCTTTCACCCATTACCCAGCGTACTGCGTCGATGATATTTGATTTTCCACAACCATTGGGACCAACGACGCCTGTCAGGTTACTGGTAATATGAACCGTGGTAGGGTCAACGAAGGATTTGAATCCGGCTATCTTTATTTTATCTAAGCGCATGTATTTATTAGTTTTCTAAGTTAATTTATGTATTATGTCGAAACCATGATGAAAGCAGCATAGTGTCGAATGATTTTCTTTTAGTGTAAAGTATTTTGTTTCCAAGACTAAGCCCTAATTGCACAGGAAACCGAAATAAATGAGCACAGCACCAACAAAAGAGCTAGAAACCTTTGAAAATCCTAAACTTGAACCGGATTACACCATCAGGATTGAAATTCCAGAATTTACCTGCCTGTGTCCTAAAACCGGACAACCTGATTTTGCCACTATAAATGTGGAATATGTGCCAGACAAACTATGTGTTGAGCTCAAGGGTTTAAAAATGTACATCTGGTCTTTCCGCAATGAAGGTGCATTCCATGAAGCCGTCACCAACCAAATACTCCATGATCTGGTAGCCGCTAGCCAACCACGCTTCATGCGTATTTCAGCTGAGTTTAATGTCCGTGGTGGTATTTATACCACAATCGTCGCTGAGCACCGTGCACCTGGCTGGCAACCTGCTACGACTGTAGACCTGCCCTGATAGACCCAATGGCCCTGTATGTTGGTATAGACATCGGCACCTCAGGTTGCCGGGCAACAGCGATCAATCACAGCAAGGAAGTAATCGCTGAATCATCAGTCGTTATTCCTGAACCTGTTAGCAAACATGCTGGATGGAGCGAGCAAGATCCAGACATTTGGTGGAATGCCTTGATACAAGTCCTGCAATCATTATTGCTGAATATACCCGGCAATGATGTTTGCGCAATCAGTATTGATGGCACCTCGTCCACCTTACTGGTTTGTGACAAGAACGGACGACCATTAGACAACGCATTAATGTATAACGATACGCGCAGTCTTGATGCAGCAAAAACAATCAGTCTGCACGCCCCTGCTAATAGTATTGTTCATGGGCCTGGCTCCAGTCTGTCAAAGTGCTTGCACTTGCTTAACCAACATAAAGAAGCCAGCTATGTACTGCATCAATCAGATTGGCTCTTGGGTAAGTTATCAGGCCACTTTGGTATCAGTGACGAAAACAATTGCCTTAAGTTGGGTTTCACACCAGACAACAGTAGTTGGCCTTCATGGTTAAAGGCATTCAATCTATTCAATGCCAGGCTGCCGCAAGTCTACCCACCCGGAACTGCTGTAGCCAGCATTGATAAAGCCATTGCAAAACAACTTTCCCTTCCTGCAAAAACCAGAATAGTAACGGGCACTACAGACAGTACTGCGGCGTTTATCGCCACTGGTGCGAGTAAACCGGGAGAAGCCGTCACTTCCCTGGGATCAACACTGGTCACCAAAGTGATCGCCGACATGCCCATTGTTTCAACAAAACACGGGGTATACAGCCATAAGGTATTGGGACAATGGTTATGTGGCGGCGCTTCCAATAGCGGCGGCGCGGCTTTGCTAACATTTTTTTCTATTGAAGAAATGCAGGCGCTCACACCGCTACTAACCCCTGAGCAGGAAACCGGACTGGATTTTTATCCACTACCCTCTATCGGAGAACGCTTCCCCATCGCTGACCCAGATTATCAGCCCAGGTTACCTGTACATGTACCCACGGACATGGCATCCAGGGCCATCATTTTCCAGGGTCTACTCGAAGGCATCAGTCGAATTGAAGCGCAAGCCTATTCTCTATTGCAGACATTGGGCGCGCCCTATCCCGAAAAAGTTATCAGTGTGGGCGGCGGTTCAACTAATACGGCCTGGAATAAAATCAGACAGAAATATCTGGGAGTTCCGGTCGTACAAGCAGATCACTCACAGGCCTCCTATGGCACCGCATTGCTGGCCTGGCAAGGATATACTGGAAGTATGTCAAACCAATGAATATCTCAGTATTAAATAATCAACGTCATTAGCTGCTTGGTGAACAATATGGGCTAGTCCGCCCTTATAAAAGCACGCAGCCGTTCTAACCCTTCTTTGATATTGGCAATATCAGTCGTATAGGCAAATCGAATATAACGTTCAGGATAGTTCTCACCAAAATCAAGGCCGGGTGTCATTGCGACACCAACCTGATGCAAGGCCTGCAGACAGAATTGATAACTGTCAGCAGTCAGCGCACTGCAATCGGCATAAATATAAAAAGCACCCTCTGGTACACAAGGCACCTTGAACCCAAGGGACTGTAATTCAGGCAACATGTAATCACGACGTTGCTGATAAACCTCTCTACGTTGTTCCAGAATTTCAATCGTAGCAGGTGTAAACGCACTAATGGCGGCGTACTGCGCAGGAGTGGATGCTGCCAAAAATAAATTTTGAGCCAACGTATCCAGGTCATCCACGTAACATGCAGGAGCGACTACCCAGCCCAGGCGCCATCCAGTCATACCGAAATATTTTGAAAAGCTATTAATGACAAAAATATTATCAGAATATTCTAGTGCACTGAAGCTTTTTCGATCATAGGTCAGACCCTGATATATTTCATCAACGATGACATGAGCTTGATGACTTTCTGAATATTCAATCATCGCCTGCATATCCTCACGTCCAATCAATGTACCTGTCGGATTAGATGGAGACGCTAATAATAATACCCGTGTTGCCTCAGACCATACCTCAGGTAAATGTTGGGGATTAATCTGAAAATCTGTTTCACCCGATACGTTCACAGAAATCGGATGCCCCCCAAGCAAATGAACAAAATTTCGGTTACAGGGATAACCAGGATCGGCTAGTAGTACTTCATCACCAGGATCAATCAATACACTTAGTGCCAATTGCAAAGCACCAGAAGCTCCCGGCGTTATCAATATTCGGTCAACGGGAATTTCAATATTGAATTGCCGTAAATAATACTGACTAATCTCATGACGTAATGCCCGATCGCCCACGGCTGGCGTATAATGCGTTCTGCCCTGCAGTAATGCCTCAATCCCGGCATCAATAACAGGTTGTGGGGTTGAGAAATCCGGTTCACCCACTTCCATATGAATAATGGACTGGCCTTCAGCTTCCAGTTTACGAGCTTCGGCTAATAACTGCATCACCCAGAAGGGTTGGATTTTATCCATATGCTTCGCATGTCTACAGTCTTTAGTCATGTGATCGTTTAGCTTCTGTTACTTGACTGATGTAATTTTTTTAATAGTTCTACATTTAAAAAACTGTCATCAATGGCAGGGCCAGACAATACTTCAAAGGCATGATCAGGCTCACCCATATGATCCAGCACCAACATAGCGCCACTAAAATCATGATCATGCGTATATTCATTGATAGTAATGATTGTTTCCAGGTCGGCACCCAATGATGAGAGTATGCCGTTATGGGAATCTTCAAATGCCAAACATTCCCCCGCTTCAAGTCCCATTTGCTTCAACGTATAGCAGTAAATATCATTAGCAGGTTTCTTTGCAGGCACTATATCACCGGCGGCTATCACCTCGAACCAGTTTTCCGCATCCTCATCCATCGCATGTTGCAGTAAAGCTGAAACATTCGCAGGTGTAGTGGTGGTTGCAATGGCCAATCTCAGCCCTGCCTTTCTGGCCTCTTTTATCAAACGCATAACCCCCTCACGTAAAGGGATTGATCCTTCGGACAAGAGCTGGGTATAAAAAGCGGTTTTGCTTTTATGTAGCTCAGCAATATACGCATCCAGATTGGATGGCCGTTTAAAGGCTTGATTAAACTCATCAAGGTAATAGCGAATGCGTTCCTTGCCACCGGTTACTTTTAGTAATTCACCATACAGCTCAACTGACCAGTCCCAATCCAGTCCTGCTTTCCCGAAAGCCAGATTAAAAGCAACACGATGCCCATCTTTTTCTGTATCTGCCAACGTACCATCAACGTCAAATATCAACGCTTTTAAATCAACCATAAAACTCTCCAAACCTTTTCGAAAATACAATTTATCGTGAATCTTTTATCACTTCGGGCACCTTAATGGCCCTGGAATATAAATTAAAGCAAAACCGCTAAATAATTTTCATCCTAAAGCGGAAAATACTTATGTTATTGTTTTTTATATATATTAACAAGTCTTCACATTACCACTGGAAAATTAATTCAGTCAAATCCTTGCAGGCCAAGCTGGATTCTGGTAATAAACCATGTTTCTTGTTTTATGGACAAAAGGGTGAGGTCGTTAATGCCTACAGCAAAAAAGAAGTCAAGCTCAAAAAAAGCCGCTGCAAAGAAAGCTACCACGAAGAAGAAAGTCGTGACGAAAAAAGCAACGCCGAAGAAAAAGGTAGCTGCTAAGAAAGCCGCGCCCAAAAAGAAGGCCACTGTAAAGAAAGCAGCCCCGAAGAAAAAGGTAGCTGCTAAGAAAGCCGCGCCCAAAAAGAAGGCCACCGCAAAGAAGGCGACCACGAAGAAGAAAGTCGTGACGAAAAAAGCGCCTGCTAAAAAAACAGTTACAAAAAAAGCCGCCAGCAAAACTAAAGCCGCTGCAAAAGTAAGCGCCAAAAAACCCGCTGTGGTCAAAACCAGTAAGCCAAAGAAAAAAGTTCCTTTCAAATCCAAGGGAACAATGGCGACTACCGTCAGAAGCGGTAATGTACACCACTCCACACCAGTCGAAGGGTTCGCCACTTATAAAATGATGTCTGGCGAGGAGTACATGAATGAGGAGCAAATCTTGCATTTCAGGGATTTGCTACGCGCCTGGAAAATGGAGTTAATGCAGGAAGTCGACCGTACTGTACATCATATGCAAGATGAAGCAGCGAATTTCCCTGATCCTAATGACAGAGCTACTCAGGAGTCAGAATTCAGTCTTGAACTTCGCACCAGAGACCGGGAACGTAAGCTGATCAAAAAAATCGATGAGTCCTTTGCTTTGTTAGATACTGGCGAATATGGATATTGTGAGTCTTGTGGCATAGAAATTGGCGTACGCCGACTGGAAGCCCGACCAACTGCTACACAATGCATAGACTGCAAAACACTGGATGAAATACGCGAAAAACAAAGAGGCTGATTTACTTAAATCCTCCCATCCAGTACTGTGCGACACGGTAGATTATTAACTATCACCGTGTCGCCTATTGCCCTGACTCATGACTTATATCGGACGTTTTGCCCCCTCACCCACTGGCCCACTACACATGGGCTCTTTGATCACCGCAGTAGCCAGTTACTGTCAGGCTAAAAACCAGAAAGGAAAGTGGCTACTTCGTATTGAAGACATTGACCCTCCCAGAGAAGTCCCTAATGCCAGCAACAATATTATCAGCGACCTGGAAAAACTCGGTTTTGAATGGGATGGTGAAATTATCTATCAAAGCCAGAGACAAGAATTATACGAACAGGCATTGGAAAATTTACATCAAACTAACCTGATCTACCCATGTGGTTGCTCACGTAGTGAGATAAATGCTTCGTCAATTCATACCCGCTATGGTATTCGTTACATAGGCACTTGCCGTGAAGGTTTACCAGTAGGAAAAAAAGCACGCTCCATCCGGCTCAAGGTACCTGATAAAGACTTTCATTTTACTGACCTGATTCAGGGCAAATATAACCAGAACCTGCAGCTTGATATCGGGGATTTTGTAGTTAAACGAGCTGATGGACAAATCGCTTATCAGCTGGCTGTGGTGATTGATGATGCCACACAAAGCGTCACTGAAATCGTTCGGGGAAGTGACTTGCTGGATTCAACCATCCGGCAACAATACTTACAGCAATGCCTGGGCTATGCTCAACCATCGTATGCTCACATTCCTGTACTGGTCAATTCAGCTGGAGATAAATTAAGTAAGCAAACCGGAGCAAGTGCGATTAATTTAGAATCCTCTGGAACAGCACTGATACAGGCTTTATGCTACCTTAATCAAGCACCTCCAAAGTCACTTAAACGGGCATCAGTAAAAGAAATATGGCGCTGGGCATTGGAACATTGGCAAATACAAAAGATTCATGATCAAATGAATATACCCGTAACAAATGGTCACTTATGATGAATGCTCCTCACCCATTTTTATCTGCTTTTCGTGGTAGCTTTACAGGCATATTACGATGGCCACAATTAGATGAACTTTGGGAAACGCTCAAACAGTCCGATCGTGACAACTGGTACATTTATGCTGTCGGTGAGCCGCCACCAGAAGTCAAAGCTGATGAGCAACAATTATTACAATTCATCTCTGAAATTGATAAACTGCTACGTCATGACCATCAGGAAGATTACTGTGGCGTCGTTTACGTAGATGACAAGCAAGCACCTGAATTCATTAAAATTTATGACCCTAACAATCTGGGTGTCAGCTGTGGCTATAGTGACAATCCACCTTTGCCAGGCTGGATTTTGTCTACATTACAACCCGTAGATTTACCCACTGCTCTGCCCGCTCCCGGCAACAGAAAACGTTGGTGGCAGAAGTTATTCGGTAAAAAATAGTCGCTAAAAATGATTGTACCGAGTCCAGCAATCAAGCAGAATCATAGGCTATTACACGACTAAACTATAGGCACCATGGCGATATAACAGTCCGAACATACAGCCGTTGTTACGAGTACCAATAGCGCAAAGTTTTTTTCAGATAACAAACGGATATTTAGTTAGCAACAAACAGTCTAAGAACAGAACATCTCAGGAGTCAGTATGTCAGACAAAATCTATGATATACCATCAAATATAGCCGAAAATGCCTATATTAATGCAGAAAAATATCAACAGATGTACCAACAATCAATCACTGATCCTGAAACGTTCTGGTCTGAACAAGCCAATCAATTTCTGACCTGGTACAAACCCTGGGATAAAACACTGGACTGGAGTTACGATGCCAGTGATTTACACATCCGTTGGTTTGAAGGTGGACAACTTAACGTCAGTTACAATTGCATTGATCGTCACCTGGAAAACAATGCAGATAAAGTTGCCATCATTTGGGAAGGCGATGACTTCAACGACGATAAAAAAATAACCTTCAAAGAATTGCATGAACAAGTCAGTAAACTGGCTAATGTTCTGAAAGCTCGTGGCGTTAAAAAAGGTGACCGAGTCTGTATTTACATGCCCATGATACCTGAAGCCGGGTATGCCATGCTCGCCTGCACACGTATTGGCGCAGTACACTCCGTCGTTTTCGGTGGGTTCTCACCTGAATCACTTAAAGACCGTATCCTGGACTCCGACTGTCAGGTTGTCATTACTGCCGATGAAGGCGTTCGTGGTGGTAAAAGTATCCCGCTTAAGGCCAACACCGATAAAGCCATGCAATCCTGTCCTAACGTGCATACTGTACTGACGGTTAAACGCACTGGCGCTGAAATTCAGTGGCATAATGAACGAGACGTTTGGTATCACGAAGCCATGGCAGAAGCTTCTAATGACTGCCCTCCTGAACCCATGGATGCTGAAGACCCGATGTTTATACTCTATACATCCGGATCTACAGGCAAACCCAAAGGGGTGCTACATACCACCGCAGGCTACCTGCTCTATGCCGCGATCACTACACGTTACACTTTTGATTTGCATGATGACGATATCTTTTGGTGTACCGCAGATGTAGGTTGGGTCACTGGCCATAGCTACCTACTCTACGGACCACTGGCCAACGCCATTACCACCGTGTTTTTTGAAGGCGTACCCAACTACCCGGACGCCTCACGTTTCTGGAAATCTGTCGATAAACATCAAGTCACGGTATTCTACACAGCACCCACCGCGATTCGCGCCTTGATGCGTGAAGGCGATACACCGGTCAAACAGACATCAAGAAAAAGCCTGCGTATACTCGGCAGTGTTGGCGAACCTATAAACCCTGAAGCCTGGGAATGGTATTACCATGTTGTCGGTGATTCACGCTGTCCCATAGTAGACACCTGGTGGCAGACAGAAACAGGCGGACACATGCTGACGCCCCTCCCCGGCGCCACAAAGCTCAAACCGGGTTCCGCGACACAGCCCTTTTTTGGAATCAAACCTGGCCTGATAGATGCTGAAACACAGCAATTAATACCAGGAGAAGGCCAGGCAGAAGGTGCTCTGGTTATTACCATGCCCTGGCCTGGCCAGATGCGCTCTGTTTATGGCGATCATCAACGCTTTATCGATACCTACTTCAAGACCTATCCGGGTTACTATTTTAGTGGTGATGGCGCCAAACGTGATCAGGATGGTGACTACTGGATAACCGGGCGTATGGATGATGTACTGAATGTCTCTGGACACCGTATGGGTACCGCTGAAGTTGAAAGTGCATTGGTACTGCATGAGGCCATCGCTGAGGCAGCTGTAGTAGGCTACCCTCATGATATCAAGGGCCAGGGTATTTATGCTTATGTAACGCCTGTGATTGGCGTAGAGCCAGATGACGCACTAAAAACAGAATTACTGAATCTGGTACGCTCTGAAATTGGACCGATTGCGAAACCTGACATCATCCAGTGGGCCCCGGGTTTACCTAAAACACGTTCCGGTAAAATCATGCGGCGTATTTTACGAAAAATTGCCGAGAATGATATTGATAATCTGGGAGATACTTCAACACTGGCCGACCCAGGCGTTGTCGAAGATCTTGTTGATAACCGAGCTAATCGCTAAGCAACATGAATACTCAATAGTTGGCTGCTTCCAGAAAGCCAACTATTGAGTCATAACGAACAGATTCTTTATGCTTTAAAACCCATCTTTTTAAATAAGATCAATCCTGGACAGATACCGGTAACACCTGCAAACACTAACGCTGCTGGTGGTATATACAAAACCCAATGAACGACGCCAAACCCGGTTAACCAAATTCCAAGTAATATAAAAGCCGACATAAATAAAAACAACATTCTCATGGCTGACATAGCGCTTCTCTCCTGGTTAATAGTGAGTAGGACTGACACTATGCCCGTTTTTCGCCAAACAAGCACTCATATTAGAATAACAAGCCGTTTATTCTTCCAGTAACTCAGTATCCTCATGTCGATAAGCTGGAGAACAGGCACAAATAATATGCAAATCTTCCTGATGATCATTAACCACACAATGGGCGGTTAAGGCAGGAATTAATATTGTGTCGCCCTGCTTGATAGGGAAGCACTTCATACCCAATGTCATCATCGCCTCACCCTGGGTAATATGGTAGATTTCTTCGGATGTGCGATGGAGGTGCAATACCGTTTTACAACCTGCAGGGACTATCGCTTCAGCCAGGCTCTGATTACTATTACCGTGATGCAGGGGGTGCATAAGTTCGCGAATGGTCGAACCGTCTTTCGTCTTAAATGCTTTTACTTCATTATAGTTAACTAACATACAACCCTCGATGTCGAATGGCAGTTTTTTTCTTTGTTATTGCGAACAACAGTTAAGTGATCTCCTAAAACTATTGTCACAACACCTTCAAGCTAGATACAACATTTAACAGATCGCCGCACCGATAAAGCCGGTGCGCGATGACAGCTATTTTTTCTCATTGTCATTGCGAGCACTAGCGAAGCAATCTTTTAAACTTTGTATCACAACATTTTCAAGCTGGATACGTCATTTCCTGATTGAACTCCAGAAACATTTCAATGGCAATAAAAAAGGGCCATAAAGGCCCTTTTTTAAGTAGTAACGATGCTTAAGCTTCTACTTCAACTGCCTTCATGCTCAGTCGAATCCTGCCCTGCTTGTCGACTTCAAGCACTTTAACCTGAATAACATCGCCTTCAGATAATTTATCACTTACTTTTTCGACTCGTTCTTCACAGATTTGGGAAATATGAACCAGACCATCCTTACCCGGTAAAATATTAACAAAAGCTCCAAAGTCCATTAACTTGGCAACTTTACCTTCATATATTTTACCCACTTCAACATCAGCGGTAATCAGTTCGATACGCTTACGCGCCTCATCACCCGCAGCCTGATCAACACAAGCAACCTTAACAACACCATCGTCGGTGATATCAATGGAAGCACCTGTCTCTTCAGTAATCATGCGGATGGTAGCACCACCCTTTCCGATCACATCACGGATCTTGTCAGGATTAATACTAAAGGTCATGATACGTGGCGCATAGGCAGACATCTCTTCACGGTGAGAAGAAATTGCATTACTCATTTCATCCAGAATATACAATCGGCCTGCTTTCGCTTGATCGAGTGCCTGTTCCATAATTTCTTTGGTGATACCGTCAATCTTGATATCCATTTGCAGGGCATTAATACCTTCACGTGTACCTGCCACTTTAAAGTCCATGTCACCCAGATGATCTTCATCACCCAGGATATCGGTCAATACTGCAAACTGGTCACCTTCTTTGATTAAACCCATGGCAACACCAGCAACCGGTGATTTAATCGGCACACCCGCATCCATCAGAGACAAGCTGGTACCACAGACTGATGCCATGGAGCTTGATCCGTTAGATTCAGTAATTTCTGATACCACACGAACTGCATAAGGGAATTCTTCCAGGCTAGGCATCACAGCTTGAACGCCACGCTTGGCTAAACGTCCATGACCAATTTCACGGCGCTTAGGGCTACCCACCATGCCGGTTTCACCAACACTGTATGGAGGGAAGTTGTAATGCAACATGAAGTTTGAACGTATGGAACCTTTCAGGTCATCAATGATCTGAGAATCCTTTGTGGTTCCCAATGTCGTGACGACCAAGGCCTGTGTTTCACCACGAGTGAACAAAGCTGAACCATGAGCGCGTGGCAACACGCCTGTTCGTACTGATATCTGACGAACAGTTTTTGTATCACGGCCATCGATTCTGGGTTTACCTTCAATGATACGACCACGGACTATTTTCTTTTCTAGCTTGCCGAAAGCGCCCTGTATGTCAGCTTCAGAGGGTGCATCTGCGTCATCTGTAGCCAGCTTATCAATGACGGCAGAACGAATGTCGCCAACACGGTCATAGCGAGCCATTTTTTCGGATATCTGATAGGCCGCATCCAGATCATTGGCACACGCATCAGCAACCGCCTGATCCAGCGCTTGATTACTTTCTGGAGCTTGCCATTCAGTTTTGCTAGCGCCGACTTCTGCAGCAAACTCGTTAACAGCCTTGATAACGACTTGCATTTGTTCCTGACCATAAAGGACAGAACCCAGCATCACTTCTTCCGATAACTCTTTTGCTTCTGACTCAACCATAAGTACTGCATGCTCAGTACCTGCAACCATCAGGTCCAGGTCAGATGTTTCCATTTCAGTCATGGTTGGATTGAGAATGTACTCTCCATTGGAATAACCAACGCGTGCTACAGCCAGTGGGCCATTGAACGGTAACCCGGAAATAGCTAATGCGGCAGATGCTCCAATCAAGGAAGGCACTTCAGTTTCAATCTCTTTATTGAGAGACATCACTGTGCAGATAACTTGGACTTCGTTGGTATAACCCTTGGGAAACAGTGGTCGGAGAGGGCGATCTATCAGGCGTGAAGTCAATGTTTCAGACTCACTTGGGCGCCCTTCTCTACGGAAAAAACCACCGGGTATTTTACCCGCAGCATAGGTTTTTTCCTGATAATTGACAGTCATTGGAAAGAAATCTCGGCCAGGCTGAGCTTCCTTATGACCGACTACAGTAACTAAAACTACTGTATCTTCAATGTTGACCATTACAGCGGCAGAAGCCTGTCTGGCTATTTCGCTGGTTTCCAGTACCACAGTATGCTTACCATACTGAAATTCTTTTCTTATTGGTGTAGGTGTCACAAGTTATCCCTTAAAGCTACTCACGTGAGTGAAGTACTTTTATAAAATTATTATCGACGTAGACCCAAACGCTTGATGAGATTCTGATATCGATCAGTATCTTTCTTCTTCACATAGTCCAGTAATTTACGGCGCTGATTGATCATGCGCAACAAACCCTGACGTGAATGATGGTCGTGTTTATGACTATTAAAATGCCCAGTCAATTTATTGATGTTACTCGTCAACAGGGCAACTTGTACCTCTGGTGATCCCGTATCTGTACCGGCCAGTTGATATTCTTCAACTATGCTGGATTTCTCTTCTGCAGTTAACATTCTAAACTTACTCCTGATAGATCATGTAAAGCTGGTTATACCAAGCGGCGTATTTTACCTTTGCGATCACCAAGTAACAAGTGAAACTTGTAAAAAATTCCATAAAGAGAAGTAGTTAGCTCGCTACAGGCTGACAAGCATTGAAGGCCCCTCTATTTTATCGAAAGGGCATCAATTTGGGATAGGTCAGGCGCCTGAACTAGAGGGTGTAGGATATAAAGAAGACAGGAAAGTTTTAATAATGCTTATAGTTCAAATAGATAAGATGGATACCTAAAGTGAGCTATATCTACTATCAGAATTGAAAAAGGCGCTTTGGTGCGACTTTCCCATCATCCATAATTTGACCTATACCCAGAAATTGGTCTTTTTCAGCATTATAGAGCCTCACCCAACCCTCACTAGGGGCTTTAGGTACCTGAACAGGCTGACCTTGTTGTAGATAATAGGAAAGATCTCCATTGAGCTGGACATCAGGCCAATTCATCAGCGCAGAATCAATAGGTAATACCAAACTTCCAAGCTGGTTTTTATCCTGTTCATACATACGTTCCAATGTATCCATATCAATCATTTTATCTGGATCCATGAACGGACCAACGGCCAGTCTTCTGAGTTGGGTCACATAGGCCCCACAACCTATTTTATAGCCAATATCCTCAGCAAGCGTTCTGATATAAGTACCTTTCGAACACTCTGCTTCCAGCTCAAGTGTATCCGCCTGATGATTGATCAACTTCAATTCATAAATAGTAACGGCACGAGGTTTTCTTTCAACTTCTATACCTTGTCGAGCTAAATCGTATAAACGCTCTCCATTATGCTTCAATGCAGAAAACATGGGCGGTATTTGCTCTATGCTTCCCCTGAAACATTGCAATACTTCCTCAATAGCTTGTTCATCAAGCGCAGGCACATCTTTTCGCTCAGTGATTTCGCCCTCAGCATCACCGGTATTGGTTATTGCCCCTAACTGACAAGTAAAACGATAACGCTTACTGGCATCTAACAGGTAATTGGATACTTTGGTCGCCTCACCAAAACAAATCGGCAGCATACCTGTAGCCAAAGGATCGAGACTTCCAGTATGCCCCGCTTTTTGCGCGAAGAATATTGACTTCACTCGTTGCAGCGCCTTGTTTGAGGTCACACCCTTGGGTTTATCCAGCAAGATAATGCCATTTAAAGGCCTTCCTCGTTTACTTCTTCGAGCCATAACAACACTTATCCATTAAAAATCTATTCATCACTGTGTTTTTTCTTATCGGAGGATATCGCGTCCTCGATTAAGCTGGTCAACCTGGAACCTTGTTCAATAGATTCATCATAAAAGAAATGTAACTGTGGGACATTCCTGATCGACATTAACTGGCCCAATTCGTGCCTTAGAAAACCGGCAGCCTTTTTCAAAATATCCAGCGTAAGTTCACGATGCTCATCATCAAGCGTGGTGATATAAACCTTGGCATGAGACAAATCACGAGAAACCTTAACGGCATTGACAGACACCAGACCAACACGGGGGTCTTTTATTTGCCCACGTATAAGATCTGCAAGATCACGCTGGATCTGCAGGCCAATTCTACGTGTACGGCTAAAGTCTTTTGGCATATTTGTTTGAAAAAATTAATACTGATGCTAGGCTCATGATGCGATCATGAATACCCTAGCCCGCACTTCTCAGCAGGATCGTGAGAGCAGGCGCCGGATTCGTGTCTGTAGGCGCCGCTATGGAACGAAAAGCGTAGCCCGGCTACGGTTTGAGTGAATAGCAAGTCTACAGACACGAAGACAAGCCTGAACCACGATAGGCTATCCCAAAAAGTACTCTGTCTTTTTCGAATTGAAAATTTCACTATAGTACTCATGTAATTACAGTTACCTTCTACCGCCTGGTGAGAAATGCGGGCTAGAGCTCCCGCTTAACCTCTACGCGTTCAAAGACCTCGATCTGGTCTCCAGACTGGATATCATTATAATTCTTGACGCCGATTCCACACTCCACTCCGGACTTAACCTCATTGGCATCGTCTTTAAAGCGTCGTAATGATTCCAGCTCACCCTCATATATAACGACATTATCACGTAACACCCTGATCGGATTACTACGCTTAACAACACCTTCAACAACAAGGCAGCCCGCAATAGCGCCGAGCACAGAAGAACGGAACACATCACGAACTTCTGCGAGTCCAACGATTTCTTCCTTGAATTGTGGAGCAAGCATGCCTGTGAGTGAGCTTTTAACTTCATCAATCAGATCGTAAATAACACTGAAGTAATGAAGATCAACACCCTCTTCTTCAATCAAACGTTTGGATGAAACATCTGCACGAACATTAAACCCAAAAACAACTGCGCTGGAAGCAACTGCCAGATTAACATCTGACTCCTTGATACCACCAACCCCGGTTGAAACGATATTCACTTTAACTTCGTCAGTAGACAGCTTGTTTAAAGAACTACTAATTGCTTCCAAAGAGCCTTGTACATCAGCCTTGATAAGCACGTTAAGTGTATTGACTGCACCTGATTCCATACTAGAAAACATGTTCTCAAGCTTGGCTTTCTGTTGACTCGCTTGCTTGGCTTCGCGCGTTCTGCTTTGTCTCAGGCTTGCAACTTCGCGAGCCTTTCGTTCGTCATTAACTACAACCGCTTCATCACCAGCGTTAGGTGTGCCTGAAAGACCTAGAACTTCAACTGGAATGGAGGGGCCGGCGGAATCAACAGACTGACCATTTTCATCTAATATGGCACGTACGCGTCCATATTCACCACCTGCAATAAGAATATCTCCTTTTCGCAGCGTACCGCCTTGTACGAGCACACTGGCAACAGAACCTCTGCCTTTATCCAAACGCGATTCAATCACAACGCCTCTTGCGCTGGCATCCACGGGTGCTTTTAATTCCAACACTTCAGATTGCAGCAAGATTGCATCTAGAAGATCATCAATACCTTCACCCGTATGAGCCGAGACGTTAACAAACATGGTATCGCCACCCCAGTCTTCAGGTACTATCTCTTCCTGACCCAGTTCCTGCTTGACTCTATCGGGTTGTGCCTCAGCCTTGTCGATTTTATTAATAGCAATAATGATAGGCACATCACCTGCGCGGGCATGCTGAATAGCTTCCTTGGTCTGAGGCATCACGCCATCATCTGCTGCAACAACAATGACGACGATATCGGTGGATTTGGCACCACGGGCACGCATCGCAGTGAAGGCCGCATGTCCCGGGGTATCAAGAAAAGTGATCATGCCCTTATCAGTATCTACATGATAGGCACCTATATGCTGAGTAATACCACCGGCCTCACCTGAAGCAACTCGACTACTGCGAATATAGTCCAGCAAGGATGTTTTACCATGATCGACATGGCCCATGATAGTAACAACGGGTGCACGCGGCTCAAGCGGCGCATCACTTTCTTCTACAGTGATCAATTCTTCTTCAATAGCATCATCACTAATCAGTTTAACTTTATGCCCCATTTCTTCAACAACTACGGTGGCTGTTTCCTGATCAAGCACCTGGTTAATCGTAACCATACTGCCGAGTTTCATTAATACCTTAATGACTTCAGCTGCCTTTATCGACATTTTCTGAGCCAGCTCAGCTACTGTAATAGACTCAGGAATATTAACTTCACGAACAACAGGTGCTGTTGGCTTTTCGAAACCGTGTTCTGTTGAAGTAGAAACTGCTACATTTCTGGACTTTTGTTTTTTCTTCCTACGCCCGCTCTTGCCACCTGAAACGTGCAATTCTTCACGTCCATAACGAGTTGATTTATCATCTCGTCGCTTACCTTTTTTCTCAGGCTTTTTATCCTGTTTGGCAGCTGGTTCTTCTGGTTGTTTCGTTGCTGTTTCACGCGCTTTTTCCATTTCCTTACGCAATAATTCGTCAGATTCAGCTTTTTTACGCGCCTCTTCCTCAGCTTGCAGCTTGGCTTGCTCCTCAGCTTTAAGTCGCGATTCCTCTTCCTGTTTTTTCTGGGCTTCTTCTACAGCCTTGATTTTGGCTTGTTCTTCAGCGATACGTGCTTCTTCTTCGCTTTTCTTACGCGCTTCCTCTTCAACAATATCGGATCGCTTCACGTAAGTTCGTTTTTTACGAACTTCGACGTTAACTGTTTTACTTTTCCCATGCGTTCCCGTTACCCGTAACTCACTTTGGGTTTTACGACGCAATGTTATTTTACGAGGACCTTCTTTTTTATCCTCATCACTTTTACCATGGCTTAAACGCAGATGGTCAAGCAATTGCATTTTTTGCTTATCAGTAATCATGTCGCTTTCTTTAGCGAACTCCAGCCCAGCCTCACTCAATTGAGTAAGTAGCCTGTCAGCCGGTACACCAACGACTTCAGCAAATTGCTTTACTGTTACATCTGACATCTATGTTCCCCGTTTAACCTTTCTGCTCTTCTTCAAACCAATGTGCACGTGCAGCCATGATCAGCTTACCCGCGTTCTCTTCACTCATATCCTTGATGTCAATAAGCTCATCAATCGCCAGTTCTGCCAGGTCATCCAGAGTTACTATACCTTTCCCTAGCAATGACTTGCTGAGATCTTCTGTCATACCTTCCAGATCCAGCAACTCCTGCTCTGTAGCCTTGTCATCAACTTTTTCTTCATCGACAATGGCACGTGTCAACAATACATCACGAGCCCTGCCTCTTAATTCTTCAACAATACCTTCGTCAAATTCTTCTATTTCCAATAATTCACTGGCAGGCACATAGGCCACTTCATCGATAGAAGAAAATCCTTCCTGCGCTAATATAACCGCAATCTCTTCGTCAACATCCAGCTGCTCCATGAAGACTTTCTGGACTTCTTCCTGCTCCCCTTCTGTTTTCTCTTCAGCCTGGGACTCACTCATAACATTTAAAGACCAACTCGTCAGCTCGCTTGCCAGTTTGACGTTTTGTCCGCCTCTGCCAATCGCCTGGGACAATTGCTCATCACTAACGGCTATGTCCATACTATGCGTCTCTTCATCGACGACAATAGAGACCACTTCAGCAGGAGACATCGCATTTATGACGAATTGCGCCGGATTATCATCCCATAAAATGATATCGACCCGTTCTCCAGAGAGTTCATTAGACACTGTTTGTACGCGTGATCCACGCATGCCCACGCAGGCGCCGATCGGATCAATTCTGGCATCGTTAGATTTCACAGCAATTTTGGCCCGTAATCCAGGGTCACGTGAAGCACCCAAAATTTCAATCAAACCCTGGCCCACTTCGGGAACTTCCAGCTTGAATAATTCGAGTAAAAACTCTGCCATCGTTCGACTAACAAATAACTGAGGACCTCTGGCTTCTGATCGAACATCGAACAGATAACCCCTAACACGATCCCCTGAACGCATGGCTTCACGTGGAATGAGGTGTTCGCGCGATATCATGGCCTCAACATTGCCACCGAGATCGATATATATATTTCCGCGTTCAATCCGCTTCACAATGCCGCTAACCAGTTCACCGATTCGATCTTTATAGGCATCAACAATCTGTGCACGCTCGGCTTCACGTACCTTTTGCACTATGACTTGCTTCGCTGTCTGGGCTGCTATACGACCAAATGCAACGGAATCCATGTCTTCTTCATAATAATCATCAAGATCGATATCGTCATTATCATATTGAGCTGCACTCAAAGTCATTTGACGCTGAGGAAATTCCATTTCAGCATCATCTTCAATAACCTGCCAGCGCCTGAAGGTCTCGTAATCACCTGTTTTACGATCGATAGCAACTCGGGCATCAATGTCTCCGCCATGTTTCTTCTTGGCGACCGAAGCCAGTGCAGCCTCTATTGCTTCAAAGATAATATCTTTGGCTACACCTTTTTCATTTGATACAGTATCTACGACTAATAATATTTCTTTGTTCATTCCATCAGTTCCTGCAATCAAGGCCGTACTAAAAAATAGGTACTAACCTCGACTGTTCTATATTTGCCAATGACAAACGAATCTCTTCACCATCCATATTCAGAATGACTTCGTCATTCTCTATTCCCTGTAAAACACCTTTAAAATTTTTACGTCCGTCTTGAGCTCTCGCCAGTTTTATCTTGACAGTATTACCTGCAAAACGCTGGTAATCACTCCCCTTAAACAAAGGTCTATCCATTCCCGGTGAGGAAATCTCAAGATTATAGTTCCCACTAATAGGGTCCTCTACATCGAGCACGCCACTCAGCTGATGACTAACAGCCTGACAGTCAGCCAAAACAATGCCCTGCTCCTTATCGATATAAATTCTCAGCAATCCCGTGTCGTCATGCTGTGAAAATTCAATACCAACTAATTCATAGCCCATCGAGACCACTACGTTTTCTACGATAAGCTGAAGCTTTTCAGGCACATGCCTCATAATTTCTCTGCCGTGGAAACTAAAAGTGGGCCACTCAGGCCCACTTTCTTCTACTTCTTGGTTATTCCAAGCCACGCATTATACCCATGTTCCCTGAGTTTTCCAATAAAGTTATGAAAATTCGGTTAATAATCAGTCTGAAACATGAATAAATTAATAAAGTTTCCAAATAACAACTAAATATGGCCCTGAAAACCAGCTTGCTATCGTTAATACAAATGAAAATAACAATAAATTATTGATTATTATAAATTTATCATCAGAGTAAAATCAGCCCCATTGATAACACCCATTATGGAGATACGGCATTGAGAAGCTGAAGCTTATATAACTGCCCTCTAAAAAAGACGTACCGTTGCAGAAATCAACCAAACTTACACGAAAGCTCCGCATATCTTAAAACCCTGAACCGTTAACTCAGGCTAAATCATTTAGCTAATCTGCCGATAATTAATAACAATATTAAACATGTTGATCTGAATGTAAATATCAGCAATTTATATAAATAATTTGATGGCGAGCAGGAAAATAAATTGATAGAAAAGAAGGTAAATGTCAGTGACCTTGAAATAGGTACTTATGTATCCAGGCTTGATCGTGCATGGGTAGATACACCCTTTATGTTTCAGGGGTTTTACATTAATGACGAAGAAGACATTACTGAACTCACAAAACATTGCCATTATGTTTACATCGATACTTCGAAAGAAACACTGTCTAATGATCGATTACTCACGCTCGAATCGGAACACTCCAGCGTACCCACATTGAATGCAGGGCTTCCTACTAAAAAAGTACATTACAACGATATCACGGCAGTTGAAGATGAGCTGGTTTTTGCAAAGAACTGTCATCGTGATATGACCCTCCTTATTAATGACATCATCGCTGATGTTGAAGCTGGTCGAACTATCAATATCAATCAGGCTAAGAGCACACTCTCAAGCATGATAGAAAGTGTGGCTCGTAACCCGGATGCCTTTATGTGGCTAACCAGGCTTAGAGACGCTGATACATATACGTATCACCATTCAATGGATGTTTCCATTCTTGCCGTCGCTTTTGGTCGGCACCTGGGACTGACCAAAGAAGAATTACAAGAACTGGCTATTGGTACTTTATTGTTTGATATTGGGAAAATGAAACTGCCTGCTAACCTGTTAAATAAACCCGGGCGTTTAACCGAAGAAGAGTTTGACTTAATTAAAAAACACGTCAACTTTAGCGTCGAGATTATTGAAAGTATCGAGGGCATATCAAACACGGCATTGGATATAGCCAAATATCACCATGAACGACATAACGGTAAAGGCTACCCGGAAGGTTTACAAGGCACGCAAATACCTATCTTTGCACGCATAGCTTCGATTGTAGATTGTTACAGTGCCATTACCCGCAACCGTAGTTATTGCCGTGCGGTCTCATCTCATGAAGCGATCAAACAACTCTATGAATGGGGAGACATTGATTTCCAGGTGGAGTTAATAGAACAATTTATACAATGCCTGGGCATATACCCGACAGGCAGCCTGGTTGAACTGAGTACCGGGCAAGTAGGTGTTATTATTTCTCAAAATCGTGTGCGGCGTTTAAGACCTAAAGTAATGTTAATTCTCGATCAACATAAATTCGCGTATGAACATTTCCCTATTATTGATCTCGTTATAGAGACAGAAGATGCAGATGGTTATGAATTAGAAATTGTGGCTACACACGAACCAGGATCTTTCGGCATCGATCCGAAAACTTTCTATTTGTGATTCCTGGATTATCTACATGCATGATGACCTGACGCGGCTATCCTCCAGAAAGTCTTTTTTTGATGATCTCAGACTCCTTACTTCACATGATTCAAACATGGGGAATATTGCCTGCCTGATCATTAATATTCATGACCTTAATCGTATTAACTCATCACTCGGTTACAACACTGGCGACAAATTAATAAAAGCATTTGCTGAACGACTGCGTGACATGCTCAAAGAAACCGATATTGCCGCACGTATTGGGGGAAATAAATTTGCCTTATTATTAACCTCCATCATGAATAGCGGGCATGCAACACTAGCCGCGAATAAAGTACTCATGATACTGGATGAACCTCTTTCAATTGATGACGATAAAATCTCCATTAAAGTATCCATCGGCATCGCTTTATACCCGGAACATGCCAATGATGCCGAGACACTACTACACAATACTGAAATAGCTCTCAACCAAGCCAAGACCACGAACTGCGATTACAAGCTGTATTGCAAAGACAGTGATTCAACAAAACAGGGAGACTTGATTCTTGAAAAAGAACTGAAAAATGCCATTGAGGATAACCAACTGGTCATGCACTATCAGCCACAAATATCACTGCTTGACCAACGCCCATGTGGCATAGAGGCATTAGTGCGCTGGCAACATCCAGTCAATGGCGTTATACCGCCCGATCGATTCATTACTCTCGCAGAAAGCTGTGGGCTGATCGTACCCCTGACAATTTGGACCCTTAACACAACCTTACGTCATTGCAGCCCCTGCTTTGAACACAAAGAGGATTTCAACGTTTCCATCAATCTTTCTGCGGCTTTACTGCATGAACCTGATCTAGTCGATATAATCACTCAATCAATGCAAATATGGGGCACCAAACCTAACAGTCTTATGCTTGAAGTCACTGAAAGTGCCATGATGATTAATCCAGAACAAAGCTTGCAGACCTTAACCAAACTTCATCAAGCAGGAATCAATATATCCATTGACGACTTCGGTACTGGACATTCATCACTTGCGTACTTAAAACAATTACCAGTGAATGAGTTAAAAATAGACAAGTCATTCGTCATGAATATGACAGATAACCCCGATGATAGAAAAATAGTACATTCGATCATAGATCTTGGCCATAATTTTGATCTGAAAGTAGTTGCTGAAGGCATTGAAAGTGAGCAAGTTTTATCCGAGCTCGCGGCCTTGGGCTGTGATATTGGCCAGGGATATTTCATTGGAAAACCCATGCCTTTAATTCAATTGCAACATTGGATGAATAAGCTGCTACCCAAGAAAGTATTGCCGCAGCCAATAAAGACTAAAATCAACAACCATTAAAAAAGGCTGTCAACTGACAGCCTTTTAATTACGCTTTAACACAAACCTGACGTGTAAATACCGCCACTAGACCCTTGTGTACTATTTAACAGAGCGATCCATACCTTTCTCTAGCGCTTGCTGCTTAACAGCCATCATTGCTTCAGATTTAGCCTTATTGGCCATCTTGATTGCAGCTTCATTATCACCCTTCTTAGCCGCTGCCTCAGCCTTCTTCAACAACTTACCTGTGTCTCGCCATTCATAACCCACCGCTTTAGCTTTTGTATTGGCTTCGTGGGCACTTTTAATTGCACTCGCTGCCTCTGGTGACATTGAAGGTTTCTCGGGCTGCGTATTACACCCAACCGTAAAGCCCGCAGTCAGTAGCAAAATAGCAAATAACTTTGCAATTTGAGGTTTATTCATCTGAGTTGTCCTCTTGTTTGGTCGTCATTATCATATTTCAGCCTGGTCAGGCCTGTTTATATTTTTAGTCACCATTGTATGGTTGAGACCATACTAGCGCCTTCAGAATTAAGTGTAAATGCCTGAATGAAGATTGCCCTGGAATTTTGAAAATTGCTGAAATAACGCACATTCAGACAAATTTAATTCATAAAATTAGCAATTACGAATATGCCTTAGTAAAGACATATACACTAACTCTGGTAGAGTGTTTTAGCTGGTAAGGTAATTATTCGAGAAGTAATACTTAATGAAAATTTCACGTGCATTAAGATGCTCTGGCAAACACCTTACGAAAGAAAATGGTAGCGGGGACAGGATTCGAACCTGTGACCTTCGGGTTATGAGCCCGACGAGCTGCCAGACTGCTCCACCCCGCACTAACAACGAGAGCGAATCTTACAGTGCCGGCTGCCATATTTCAAGCGATGTGTACTATTTAAATAAAAAAAAACGGGCACCCGAAGGTACCCGTTTAGATATGTGCTATTAAGCCCTAAAATTAAGGTTTAACGTACAGATATCCTTTCTGCTGCAGATGAGCAACTTCAGCAACACCTGATGGAATAACCTTAGCGTTCAGGTTGATTTTGTTTTTATTGATTTTCTTACCACGGATTGTGTTTGCACAGATAGTGAATTTAACACCACGGTTAGACAGTTTCTGGATAGTATCTTCGAAAGAATTTCCTTTCTTATCCTTAGTACCATCAACCATTGAGAAAGCACCGCTTGAATGTGTAACCACGATGATTTCTGCATTCTCGTCACCCAGTGCATTCAGGTGATTTTTAACATTACGCAAAGCACCGTTGGCAGTTTGCAGGTTATTGACATGGTAAACGACACGTTGTTGGTTGTAACCATTCTTAGCTGGCTTTAACTCTTGGCCAGTACAACCAATAAGTGCGGTACTGAGAACTGCTGTAGTAACAATTGCTGTAAACTTCTTCATATAGGTAACTCCTCCAAACAGGATGTTTTATTATAAATATCGTGAGTATATAAATAGCAAACATCGTTCCATGTTTGCAAGTAAAATTATATCATAGTTAATTCATCGACTTACTTAATTTATCTATATTAATCAATCATTAAATACTGTTTTATGAGTTGCAAAATGCAGGGTTATACAGTTTGCAACACTGTAAAATGCCCTATTCTGCCTGATTGAAGCGGCGCAATTTTCGCCACAACGTCGTTTTATCAATACCCAAAATATTAGCAGCTTTGGTTTTTTTACCCCCAGAATATTCAAGCACGTGCTCTATATATTCTTTCTCCAATCGTTCTAATGATGGAAATTCATCTTCAGGAAATTTCATGCTTGCATTATTTTGCAATTCCTGAGGTGTGGTTTGTTGATCCGGCCAAGACATCACAGGACTGTCAGATAAAATAACACAACGTTCTACGATGTTTCGTAACTCTCGAATATTGCCTGGCCATTCAGCGTTGTAAATACAATTCATGGACACAGTATCGAAACCTTTTATCTGCCTTTTATATCGATCAGCAAATTCAGCAACGAAATGCTCTACTAATGATGGAATGTCTTCCCGACGCGCCGTTAATGCAGGAACATGAATATTAACAACATTCAAACGGTGATAAAAATCATGGCGAAACTCTTCCTTTTTGACCATCGCTTCCAGATCACGATTACTGGCTGTAATAATGCGAAGATCAATAGGGATAGCACTGGTACTACCGACACGGGTGATGGTTTGACTTTCCAATGCCCGCATCAGCTTCATTTGCATAGCATCACTGATATTACATATTTCATCCAGAAACAGAGTGCCTCCACTGGCCTGCTCCATCAGTCCACGTTTGCGCTGAGTAGCACCGGTAAAAGACCCTTTTTCATGACCAAACAGTTCACTTTCCAATAAGGTCTCAGTTAATGCGCCACAGTCAATAACCACAAAGGGAGCTTCCTTTCTAGGACTATAATCATGTAAAGCACGTGCAACCAGTTCTTTTCCGGTTCCAGAATCACCCGTGATAATGACATTACAACTAACGGTAGCTACTTTTTCTACTGTCGCAAACAGACTTTTCATGATGGGTGTATCGCCAATCATTCCAAAACGGTTTCTACCTGTCTGTAAACGTTTCTTTAATAGCTGGTTCTCTTCCTTAAGACGTACCGTATTGAGGTTGCGATCAATAATTAATTTCAGTTCTTCAAAATCAAAAGGTTTTTTAATGAAATCAGTAGCCCCTAGTTTCATTGCTTCAACGGCATTTTCAACAGAAGAATATCCTGTCATAACCAGGACAGGAAGATCAGCATCTACTTCACGGATTTTATTAAGCAAATCGAACCCACTCATTTCAGGCATGCGTAAGTCAGTAACCAGCAAATCTGCGCCACGTTTCTCAAAGTCTTCCAGGCATTCAATCGGCGATTGAAATACGTGACATTGATAACCTACACGGTCACAATTTCTCTGCATCACTGAGCATGTCACCGAGTCATCATCGACAAATAAAATCCTTAAATCGCTAGCTTGCATGTTCCACCTCAGTTTGCATGACTGAATCCTTGTCATGACTATCAAGTTGCTGACTGGCCTTGGGTAAGATTATTTCAACTTTTACGCCACCTTCAGGTCTGTTTTCCAGCACGATCGAACCTCCATGTTTTCTAATAATTCCATAACTCACTGATAAGCCAAGTCCTGTCCCGGAACCTTCAGGCTTCGTCGTGAAAAATGGGCTAAAGGCACGAGCAATGTTGTCGTCGCTGATACCATTTCCACTATCCAGTATTTCGGAAACAATTTTACCGTCAACTTCACGTGCCTTAATAACAATCTCCGAACCCGGTTTAGAAGCATGTAAAGCATTAATAACGACATTGACCAATACCTGTTGTAATTGATTGGAATCGCCTTGCATGAGTAATGGTGCTTCAATATCGAGTACCAGTTGTATATTGGATGTTCTTAGCCTATGTTCAAAAATAGTTTCGGTTTCACGCAATAGTTTAGAGAAATCAAATTCTTCATACTTGGGTTTATTCTCTCTGGCAAAATTCAAAACTCCCTGTACGATTCTCGCGCATCGCTGCCCTTCAGTTTGTAAAGCCTTTAGGTCTTCTTTCATTTGCTGGTCTGAATTCGGCACACTTTTTTCTACCAATGAAGCCAGCGACATAATATTCATCAAAGGGTTATTAATTTCGTGGCCAATCCCGGCAGCCATTTGACCGACTGCTGCCAAGCGTTCAGATTGACGGGCTGCCAATTCCGCTTTTATACGTTGCTTTTGAGTTTTTTCAACCTTGTTGGTCAAATAGTTAAAGGCTTTACCGGCATATCCAATTTCATCGCGACGATTATCTGTGTAGTGCGCCTTGTGATCTCCGTCGGCATAGCGAGTGATAATTTGGGCCAGATCATGCACCGGTTTAGCTAGACGTGAAGCTGCCCAACGAGCTATCGCCACACTGACCAAGACAACAATTAACATTAAGTAGACAATCCAGTTTTTCAAATCCAGAATCGGGGCCAACACGGATTCTCTAGCCATTTCGATGACCAGCAACCATTCTGTCTCACGATCCTGAAAAGGCGATAACTTATAATAATAGTAATATTTGTCCTGCTTACTGACGACCATTCCCGCCTGTTTATCGCCGTTGATTTCCTTCCATTCCTGCTCACCAACATCAGTAGAAAACTTAACTTTACTGTCTAATTGATTAGAAAATCGTTTATCAGCATCTTTATGGTATAGATAAATACCGTCACGTTCCTTGTCTCGATTTAACTCAACAATATACGCCTGACCAGGATATCCCCCAAGCGCTGCCTCAACCGCATCATCAATTCGTCTTCCCCACATATTGACTATCAGCATGCCATAAGGAGAATCAAGCTCATCACGTATAGGTACACTGTATCGAACCATGGCAGGACAAAAATCTATTTCACCGGAAACTTTACCACGCTCGAAATTTGAAATAGATACATCTTCGTCCGTTTTCAGGGCCCAACGGAAGAATGGTTTATAAGCTATATCTTCAACATAAGCTCGACCATCAGTCATTTTTTTCTCTAGCGGTATCAATTTCCCTTCTTTTATTTTCACTAATGCCTTACCTTGCATATCGGTGAATCGAATGGCTTGAATACTGGGTACGGTCGATTGATAATTAAGAAAGAAAGCCATCAAATTGACAACTTTTTGGTCATACTCCTGCTCATCATCTTCCTCAGTGATTGAGCTTGCGAAGTCCTTAACGACGGGAACTTTTGCTAACCCTCGAACTATCGCCTTCTGATTATCCATCAGGGTTGATATTTCCTGGCCCAGCTTGCCCAGGGTCTTATTGATTTCTCCTTCAGTGCTGGCTTCCAAATCACTCTCAATGTGGCCTACAACACCAAACAGCAAAAACAATAGTGGCACGAGTGCCATGAGTCCCAGAACAAGAAAAAGTTTTTGCCTTAGCTGCATTTTTTTATATTACCATATATTGCATAATGCAGTACTTATATCACAGCTTCTCTAACAACAAGTTCATGTAATACATAATAAATAGATAGGATGATACTGAAGGGAATGGAGTTTTTTCAAGACTATATTAAATACTCTACCAGGGCCCAGAAAAGACCCTTATTCATCATTAATTTTATAATTTATATGACGGCCTGACAAATAGACATCAATGTTCCAGGGAAAATACCTAAAAGGAGCATCAAAACTCCATTGGCACTCACAACAACTTTCAGGTCGATATCAGCAACAATCTGCGCATTTTCCACAGGCTTATCAAAATACATCAATTTAACGATACGAATATAATAAAATGCTCCAACCACAGAGAACAAGACCGCCACAGTAGCTAACCAGGCCATGTCAGCGTTCAAGACTGCTTCAAGCACCCATAACTTGGCAAAGAAGCCTACAGTAGGAGGAACCCCTGCCATCGAGAACATAATCAGTAGCATCATAAAGGCATACCACTTACTACGCTCATTCAAGCCCTTGAAGTCATCCAGGGAATCCGACTCAAAGCCCGCACGGCTAAGCAAAATAATCATACCAAACGCACCCGTCGACGTGAGCGCATAGACCAGTACATAAAACATGGATGCCGAATAACCATCAGGACCTGCTGCGATAAAGCCCAGCAGTAAAAATCCGACATGAGAAATCGTGGAATAGGCCAGCATTCGTTTGATATTGGTTTGTGCAATGGCAATGATATTACCAACGGCTAATGAAAGCACAGAAAGCATCATCAACATTTGTTGCCAATCTACGTGTAATGACTCCAGACCATCTACCAGTAGTCGTAAAGTCATGGCAAATGCTGCAATTTTTGGAGCTGCCCCTATATACAGGGTGACCGGTGTTTGAGCACCATGATAGATGTCCGGCACCCACATATGAAAGGGTACTGCACCAAATTTAAAGGCCAGGCCAACAACAATAAACACCAAACCAAAACTAAGAATTATATTATCAGCACCATTCGCTGAGATGTAAGCACTGATTTCCGGAATGATAAGGGAACCAGTAATGCCATAGATCATCGACATACCGTATAGCAGCATACCCGATGCAATCGCTCCCAGAACAAAATATTTCATAGCCGCTTCAGTTGAAACTTCAGAATCACGATTCAGAGCAACCATCGCATATAAAGATAAAGAGAGTAATTCAAGGCCAAGATAAATTGTTAGAAAACTATGCGCTGATACCATGATCATCATACCGAGCACACCGAACAGCCCTAGCGCATAATACTCGCCTTTGAACATGTTACGCGCCTGCAGATACGGCCTTGCGTAGAGGAAGACAACAGAAGTAATGACATAGATAAATATCTTGAGTATATCGCCCATAGAGTCGCGTACAAAAGAACCACTAAACCCTTTAACGCTATCAGCACCTAATTGATTATAGGTGATCAGAATAGCGCCCAATAAACTCAGCTGGGCCAATAGATAAGTCACAACACGACGCTTGTCACTCATAAAAAGATCAACGATGAGCACAATACACGTCATACTCAACATGAATATTTCTGGCATCGCTAGTGCAAGATTTGGCATTTCAATAACAGGCATTTCATTACTCATAATCAGTTACGACCTCGGCACATTAGTGTCGGATTTAATATTTTTGTACAGAAACATGTTGCAACAAATGTTCAACAGATGAATGCATCACTTCTGTTAAAGGTGCCGGATACAGACCAAAGAACAATACAGGAATCGCCAAAAGCCCCAAAATGACAAATTCACGTGCGTTCAGATCAGTTAATTGAGCGACATTGTCATTGGCCACTTCGCCATATAAAACTCGCTTCACCATCCACAACGTATAGGCAGCACCTAAAATTAAAGTTGTCGCCGCCAGGAATGCAATCCAGAAATTAGCTTTAAAGCTATTAAGAATAACCATGAACTCACCAACAAAACCTGAAGTTCCTGGCAAGCCGGCATTGGCCATAGAGAAGAACACCATAAAAGCGGCGAATATAGGCATTGTATTCACAACGCCGCCGTAATCAGAAATATTGCGAGTATGCATACGATCGTAAATGACGCCAACGCACAAGAACATGGCAGCGGAAATAAATCCGTGCGATATCATTTGTACCAGGCCACCTTCCATACCGAGAGCTGCGTCTCTCCAACTGCCGGTGTTATCGATAATACTAAACACGAGGAAGAAACCAAGCGTTGCAAAACCCATATGCGCTATCGAAGAATAGGCAATGAGTTTTTTCATATCATTCTGCACCAATGCCACAAAGCCAATATAAACCACGGCAACCAGGGACATCAGGATAATCAGCCAATCCAGTTCGCTACTAGCGTCCGGAGTAATTGGCATACTGAAGCGCAGAAAACCATAACCGCCTATTTTCAGCATGATGGCAGCCAGGATAACTGAACCACCAGTGGGCGCCTCTACATGCGCATCTGGTAACCAGGTATGCACCGGCCACATGGGAACTTTTACAGCAAAAGCCAATAAAAATGCGACAAAGATATAAAGCTGCTCTTCAAGACTTAATGGCAAACTATGGAATCCCAATATAGAGAAACTGCCATCTGCTTTGATTGACATATAAATCAAAGCGACCAGCATTAACACTGAACCTAAAAAGGTATACAAAAAGAATTTAATCGTCGCATACACACGACGAGGTCCACCCCAAATACCGATAATCAGGAACATCGGTATTAACATCGCTTCCCAAAATACATAAAAGAGAATGGCATCAAGTGCACAGAAAACACCGACCATGATGCCCTCCATGATCAGGAAGGCGGCCAAATACTGCTCAGGTTTTTTCTTGATCACTTCCCACGCAGATAGCACAACTAATACGGTAGTAAAGGTCGTTAAAATAATCAGTGGCATGGAAATACCATCAACACCTAACTGGTAATAGATATTGAATGCCGGTATCCATGATTTCAGCTCGCCATACTGCATGGCAGCTGTATTGACATCAAACTGGGTATAGAGAGGTATGCTGAAAATAAATGTCAGCACGGCAACCGCCAGAGATAAAGGACGCGCCCATTTTTCTCCTGCCACCAATACCAGGCATCCACCGATGATGGGTAACCAGATTAGTGTACTTAAAAGAGGTAAATCAAATAACATCAATGCTTCCTTTTATATCGCATTTAGCGAAACACAACCCAGGTTAATAATAACAACAAACCAATAATCATAACGAAGGCATAGTGATACAGATAACCTGTTTGTACGTGCCTGAACTTTGACGCAAACCAGCCTACGGATTTAGCAGAACCATTGACAACGAGTCCATCGATCAACTTCTCATCACCGACGCGCCAGAATAATGTTCCCAGCATTCGGCTACCACCTGCAAAAAATATTTCATTGAATCGATCAAAGCCGTATTTATTAATCAGTATTTTATGTATCAAGCTGAAACGCTGCTGAATCATCTCAGGAATATCCGGTCGTCTCATATACAGAAACCAGGCAACAAACACACCGGCAGCAGCCAGATAAACAGGCAAGTCAGCCAAAGAATGGATAATCAATCCCCACCAGCTATCAAAATGGTGCGCCACATCAGCAGAAATCTTATGTGCTTCGGTGACAAATATCGCATCGCCAAAGAAACCACCAAAGGCCATTTGCCCAACAAATACAGCACCAATCACTACAGAAGGTATCGCCAGTAAAATCAAAGGTATGGTTATAACCTTTGAACATTCATGTAAATGTTCACGGGTATGCTCGTCCATGCGTTCTTTGCCATGAAAAACCATGAAGTACATTCTGAAGCTATACAAAGCAGTGATAAACACGCCCACGAGCACAGCCATGTAAGCGAAACCGGAACCGTCCAGTGTAGAATTTTTCACAGCAACAATAATAGCGTCTTTGGAATAAAAACCGGCAAATCCTGGGGTCCCAATCAACGCCAACGAGCCAATTAATGAAGTAATCCAGGTGATCGGCATGTATTTTCTCAAACCACCCATCTTTCTCATGTCCTGCTCATGATGCATAGCGATAATGACAGCACCCGCACCCAGGAACAAAAGCGCCTTGAAGAATGCATGCGTCATCAGATGAAAAATTCCGGTCGCATAGGCAGAAGCCCCTAAAGCGACGGTCATATAACCCAGCTGAGACAGTGTCGAATAAGCAACGACGCGTTTGATATCGTTTTGTACCAGCCCCAGAAAACCCATAAACAAGGCAGTGATGGCACCAATTACCATGACAAAACTTAATGCCGTTTCTGATAACTCAAACAAGGGCGACATACGCGCCACCATGAATATGCCAGCCGTTACCATGGTCGCCGCATGTATCAAGGCGGAAATTGGCGTCGGGCCTTCCATAGAATCGGGAAGCCAAACATGCAGCGGTACTTGTGCCGATTTACCCATCGCACCGATAAATAACAAGATGCAGGTAACCGTCATGACCGACCAGGCATGACCAGGAAAAATTTCCATGGTCTTGCCTTCCATACTAGGAGCTTGCTTGAATACCTCAGCATAATCGAGACTGCCGGTATACATCAGTACAGCCGCTATCCCGAGAAGAAAGCCAAAATCGCCAACACGGTTAACCAGGAAAGCCTTGAGGTTGGCATAGATAGCCGTTGGTTTTTTATACCAGAACCCAATCAATAAATAGGAGACCAGGCCGACCGCTTCCCAACCAAAAAACAATTGCAAGAAGTTGTTGGACATCACCAACATCAACATAGAAAAAGTAAATAAAGCAATATAACTGAAGAAACGTTGATAGCCAGGATCATCATGCATATAACCAATGGTGTAGATATGCACCATCAGCGACACAAATGTCACCACTATTAACATCACAGCCGTTAATTTGTCGATCAGGAAACCAACCTGGAAGTTAATGCCATTACTGACCATCCAGGTATACACCGTGCCATTAAAAGGCTCGGCACCGTCTATAACAATGTGATTGAAAACGATCAGCGATAACAGAAAAGCAATACCCACTCCAGCAATCGTTACCAGATGAGATGCTGTCCGCCCTATTTTCCAGCCAAATAACCCAGCAATAATGGCGCCGAACAAGGGAGCAAGCGGTATAGCCAGATAAATATTTTGCATACTGTCAGTCACGTTATTAACCCTTCATGGAATCCATATCATCAACATTGATGGAATGCTTGGCTCGATACAACACAACAAGAATTGCCAAACCAATAGCCGCCTCGGCAGCTGCTACAGTGAGTATGAAAAACACAAACACCTGGCCCGCGATATCCTGCATAAAGGCTGAGAAAGCCACAAAATTCATATTGACCGAAAGCAACATCAGTTCGATGGACATCAACAGGATAATGACATTCTTCCTGTTAAGAAAAATACCTGCCAGTGACAGACAAAATAAAATGGCTCCCAACACCAGATAGTCAGCTAAAGTAATCATGATTGCTTGTCCTCACTATCCATATTAACCATACGCAATCGATCTTTTTTCTTGACGATTACCTGAGACGAAGGGTTCTGGAAACGGGTATTGGGTCTTGTACGCATAGTCAATGCAATGGCCGCCACGATAGCTACCAGTAGTATTACTGCCGCCACTTCAAATGCAAACAGGTATTCGGTATACAGCACTTGGCCAATCGCCTCTGTATTACTGTAATCAGCACTTTTACGAGTAAACTCAGGACTTTTTCCACCACCAAAATTACCGATAATGACAATACCCATTTCAATAGCACTAATAACGGCTACTGCGATACCAATCGGTAAATATTTGATAAAGCCTTCACGCATCACATCAATATTAATATTCAACATCATCACGACGAACAGGAACAACACCATTACCGCCCCGACATATACCAATACCAGGGTGATTGCCAGAAATTCTGCTTCCAGTAATACCCAGAGCGCTGCGCTGGAAAAGAAAGTCAACACGAGAAACAAAGCGGAATGAACCGGGTTACGTGCTGTGATCACTCTCAACGCTGCCAATACGAGAATGGTAGCAAATAGATAAAATATTATTTTTTCAAACGTCATAATGTCGTATTGCCTTTCATTAACTCAACGATAAGCAGCATCAGCTGCCCTGTCAGATGCAATTTGATCTTCAAATCGATCACCGATAGCCAATAGCTTATCTTTAGTCATGATCTGCTCACCTCTTTCTTCAAAGTGGTATTCAAAATGTCTTGTCTCAACAATAGAGTCCACCGGACATGCTTCTTCACAAAAGCCACAGAAAATACATTTAAACAAGTCAATGTCATAACGTGTCGTACGCCTACTGCCGTCATCACGCTCTTCTGAATCAATGGTAATCGCAAGTGCCGGGCAAACAGCTTCACAAAGTTTGCAGGCGATACATCGCTCTTCCCCGTTCGGATAACGGCGCAATGCATGTAAGCCGCGAAAACGTGGGGACATGGGCGTTTTCTGTTCCGGGTATTGAATGGTGATTTTTTTTGCAAACATATAACGCCCGGTCAGACGCATGCCTTTTAAAAGTTCCAGCAGGAAAAGACTGTGGAAAGCATTTTTTAATGTCTTTACCATTATGATGTCCTCGAACCTGTCACTAATTTATTAAACAACAAATAAGCCCCAACAAAACCTACTGTCGTCAGACCTAATGTCACATATGATACTTTCGCCGCGATAACTGCACCCAATACCAAAATCCAGATAATGGTGATTGGTATAAACACTTTCCAGCCAAGACGCATAATCTGGTCATAGCGGTAGCGTGGAAAAGTCGCCCTGAACCATAAAAACAAAAATGCAAAAAAGGCTGATTTCATCAGGAACCAAACAATACTCGGCGCGGCTAGAAAAGTGGATTCAAGACCCGGAATTCCCTGAAAAGGAGACAACCAACCACCCATAAACATTAATGCGGTCAGTACAGCAATCAAAATAATATTGGCATATTCTGCGAGGAAGAATACAGCAAAGGTCATGCCTGAATATTCAACATGGAAACCTGCAACGATTTCAGATTCACCTTCAGCCACGTCAAAAGGTGCACGGTTGGTTTCAGCAACACCAGAAATAAAATACACCAGGAACAAAGGAAATAATGGCATCCAGTACCAATGCCAGATTCCACCCGATTGCTGCATGACGATCTCATGTAAATTAATACTATGAGCTGCCATTAACACACCCACCAACGCAAAGCCCATGGCGATTTCATAGGCAACGATCTGAGCAGCAGAACGCATGGCGCCCAGGAATGCATATTTAGAATTAGAGGCCCAACCAGCCACTATAACGCCATAGACTCCCAATGAAGTCATCGCCAGAATGTACAACAAACTGGCATCAATGTTTGATAGCACCAGATCTTCACTAAAAGGAACAACTGCCCAGGCTGCCAGAGATGGGCCAATCGATAACATCGGCGCAATCACAAATAAAAATTTATTGGCATTCGTGGGGATAACGATTTCTTTCATCAACAATTTCAATGCATCTGCAATGGGTTGAAGCCAGCCTTTAGGCCCTACCCTGTTCGGCCCGACACGAATTTGCATATAGCCAATCAATTTACGCTCGGCATATGTCAGGTAAGCAACCCCCAACATGAGCGGAATGATAATGGCAAATGCCTTTAGTAATATAAAAATCAGATCAAGAAGCATGTCCATCGTCATCAGTCAGCCTCCACTTGTATAGAGGCAAACAATGATCCAAGGCCTGCACTATCAGAGGTGGCAGATGACAACCAGACACAATCCTCAGGAATACCTTCATCTAAACTAAAAGACACACTGACATCGTGACCATTCTGATTCACGAGTATTTTACGTGCATCAATCAAGCCCAAGCGAGTAGCCAGTGCTGGATGAATACGCGCTTCAGTATCATTAGCATCATGTGTTTTTTGTAAAGCAGCAGCACGCCTGACGACGGCATCTTCATGATAGGTCAATACCGATCCTATTCTTATCAAACCTTCACTGGTAGCAGGTAATTTAATGTCCTGATCACACCCAGTGTGATTATTCATTTCCACATTACCAATTCTTTCCAGCTCTTCAGTCAAAATCTCTTCAGAACTGACATAGGCAAACCCATTCAGGTTAAGCAGGTTGCCAAGTACACGTAGTACTTTCCAGGCAGGACGGGAATCACCTAATGGCTTGCTCAAGCCTTTGAAGCTCTGAGCGGTTCCTTCGATATTAATATAGGTACCGGATGTTTCACTGTAAGGACTAACAGGTAACAACACATCCGCGTAGTCTTTCATTGCTTCTGTAACATAAGGTGTTAGCGATACGACAAATTCAGCATTCTTTAGTGCAGTTTTTGCCTGCATAGGATCGGCCATATCAAATTCAGGTTCAACACCCAGCAAAAGCATGGATTTAATACCCTGACTCATCATCGCCTGCGCATTCAACCCGCTTGTATCACTCGCGATACCAGGGCCTGTTCGATGCGGTACGACACCCGCTAACCAAGCACCACTGGTGTTAGCACCTTCAGTCAAATAACCAAAATTTGCGCCAGTGGCTTTTGCAATCAATTGAGCCAACGCACGAATCTCGGTTAGATACGGCATCATTTGCGACTGGGCTCCGAGCAAAACACTGGCATTCTCGGCGGCCTTCAAATGCTCCGCCATTTTCAGCTGGCTATCGCTACTATCAGTATTGTTCAAGATATGTTGACAATGTGCGGGCACATCGATTCCCGCTACATCGACTGCGGACTTGGCAATACCGGCCAAAGTCTGAACTATTTTCTCAGGTGAGTTAATGATCTTCTCTTCTACGTTAAAGTGAAAATCAAAATCACGGGTATTAATAACCATAAGCTTCGCGCCACGCATTGAAGCTTTACGTAAACGATGCGCTGCTATGGGCTGTTCTTTACTAACATTTGATCCAATAAGCAAAGCAGCATCAATATTTTCAAGAGACTCAATCGACTGTCCAAGCCCTGGGTATGCTGGCGCATCATCCTGATCACGGAAATCATTTTGGCGTAATCGATGATCAAGGTTTCGCGTGCCCAACCCTTCGGCAATTTGTCGCACCAGCGACATTTCTTCCAGCGTTGCATTAGGTGAAACCAGCAAGCCAGCATCTGCTGCTGATGCTTTCATGCCTTTAGCAGTCACTTCCAGAGCAGTATCCCAATCTGTTTTATTCCATTCACCATTGACTTTTATCATGGGAACAGTCAAACGTGATGTGCAATTAACCCCTTCATAAGCGAAGCGATCACGGTCTGATAACCAGCACTCATTAATCTGCTCGTTATCTCGTGGTGCCGTTCGTGTCACTTTTCCACGGAACGTATGTACGGATGTATTCGAACCCATACAATCGTGTGCAGCAATCGACGAATGCTGCATAATTTCCCATGCTCTTGCTGAATATCGAGAAGGTTTAGCCGTCAGTGCACCTACTGGACAAAGATCGATGATATTACCTGACATTTCAGAATCAACGGCCTGTTCTATATAGGTACCAATCTTGGTGTGCTCACCACGACCCGTCGCACCCATTTCACGTACTCCGGCAAGCTCCTGCCCGAATCGCACACAACGCGTACAGTGAATACAACGCGTCATATCAGT
>Ga0316205_10001141_pt1 | contig 36574 bp, 22 predicted proteins | sample 3monthpyrite_MG_FD_204941 | JGI IMG/M metagenome (GOLD analysis project Ga0316205, IMG submission 204941) | Microbial mat bacterial communities from mineral coupon in-situ incubated in ocean water Damariscotta River, Maine, United States -... | ecosystem: Environmental > Aquatic > Marine >...
TGCCACTCTGCCTGGCTACGGCGTAAACCTTTTGTCATAATATTCTCCACCTATATTAGTATTGTTATGATGGAGTAGTTTAAAATAATGATTAGGTTTTAACAGGTGGAGTTAGCTAGACGCTTACCAATAATTAGTGATAATTTGTCTTAATACTTAGTTAAAAAAAGGATTATTAAATATGATTATTTTGCAAATTAATATTTAATATCCAACCCTACTAGTAATGTAGGCTTAATTTTTTTGTAAATGATGGTGAATCTCCTTCACTAACTACGAAATAGTGTCGCCATTCCAAAACACGGCTTATTCTAATAGATGCTCCCTTCCTCATAAAGTGAGTTTTTGTAACTAAGGTAAAGTTGAAATTGAATTCATGAATGAATACTAAACCTAATGACGTATTCCTTTATTGGGGGAGTTTTGTACCAGAGTCACCTGATGAGAGCCTTTGTAAAGCAACTTAAAGATCCCTTTAGCTTATTAGGGAAAGGTAGGTGTTTGTGTGTACCGTTTTGGTGCAGTTAGGTGAACAGGCACAATCTACCCCTAATTTATGACTTTGGATCTACAGTTACTCTGCTGAGTGTGGTTGAATATTAGCCAATTCAATGCCCTGTTCAGAGTTCTATAATTAATGTAGGTTAAAGCTTCGCAAATTAGAGTATTCAATTTGCCTGAAATACGCTCAAATGGTATATTTCGTCTCTAGTACGACTTTGATGGCTTTATAAGTTTTTGATTATTATAGCAATCTTGTTTTTTTGTGGCAATGGATTTTAAGAAATGCTCAACCGATTTACCTGTATTATTAATACCTGTTTTATACTAATTAGCCTGACATTTTCCCCCCCCGTTCTTGCTAATCAGGCTACTACAAACTCAAAATCTCTTATTAAGCAAATAAATAAATTAGAGAATGACTATAGAAAGCTTTCTTCAGCTTTTTACCAAAAATACTCCAAAAAATCCGTTAAAGATCTAGAATCATTCACTGATATTGATCAGTTACTCATCAGGGTAAACAGGCTTAAAGCGTCTAATCAATCTGTTAAGGCCATTCAGCTTATATATTTCAATAAAAAAACGGTTGAGGATAATATAGATACAAAAGCAGTATTTAGTATTATTGAGTTGTTACTTGAAAATAATGAATGGAATTTTGCAGGCACCTTATATAAGCAACTAAAAAGTGAGGGTGATAAAGCATTACTTGCACCGGTTCAATTTATATTTGCAAAATATCATGCAAAACGCGATGAATGGAATAAGGTTGTAAAATTACTAGACGGAATTTTTGCTGATTTATCTGATGAAAATGTGGCCTATGCCTACCTGTTACATGGCTCAGCATTACAGCACATTAAAAAACATCGACAGGCAGTAGATAGTTATAGCAAGGTTCCATTAAAATCTGAATATTACAGCTATGCGCAACTTAATACCGCAATTGCGAATATTCGCCAGGGTTGGTGGACAGATGCGCAGACTAAAATCAGAGATTTATTAAAAGTATCCAATAAAACAAATAAAGATGAATTGACCAACCGACTTTATCTTATACTGGGTTATGCATTATTACAGAGGGAGTATTACAGAGATGCACGGGATGCCTTCAGGCATATTGGGTTAGATAGTCGTTATACCAATAGAGCATTACTTGGCATAGGTTTAACCGCAACCAGTCAGGGAGATTATATTGGAGGATTAAATGCGTTAACTATTTTAAAAGATAAAAAGACATTTGATCTATCAGTTGATGAATCTTACCTGCTTGTCCCCTACTTATATGAAAAATTACAACAGGAAATGACAGTCTCTACAAGTTATACAGATGCAATGAACTACTTTACCAAGCGAATGAATAAGCTGGATAAAATGTCAGCTCAACATATTGATTTTAATTATTTAGACTATGATAAAAAAACAATGAGTTTAAATGTTAAGAATAATAAATTTAATTATGGCAATCAATTTCCGGAGTCATTTCTTAATAACTATAGTCAGCTTTATGAATTTAAAAAATTATCAAAGAACAGTAAATTAAATAAACGAATAACCAGGCTACTCACTAAATATGATGCAACTTATCAGGGTGTAATTAGTGATTTAGCTAACCAGAGAAAAAAATATCTAAAGAGCTATTTAAATCAGTCGAGATATGGCCTCGCTCGTTTATACGATAGCAGCAATGAGAAAAGTAACTAAATATGAGTAATAATTTTAAATCGTGTTTTTCTCTGATGGTAATGTTAGTACTTGCCGCCTGTAAATCCAGCGATAAACCAAATAGCTTAGCTGACATAGATGTATCAACGACTAAAGAGTCCAGTAGTAAGGTTTTTATTAAACCTAAAACAGATGAAGAAATACGCGATGCCTACACAAATTACCTAAAGAATGCTGGCGAAGATGACAGTGCGAGATTAGATGCCTTAAGTCGATTGGCCGAATTAGAATTTAGCTACAGTGACAAATTGCTTCAACAACAAGAGAAGCTTAGCCAGGAAGAAAAAGATAATTATGATGATAAAGTTTATAATGCGCGTTTAGACAAAACAATATCATTACTTAGTACCTCTTTAAAGGATTTCTCTAAATCTAAGAATAATGACGCCATACTTTATCAACTAGCGAAAGCGTATGCACAGCGTGGGAAACACAAAAAATCAATTGATGCATTAAGTCAACTCGCTGAAAAATACCCTAAGAGCACTTTTTATGCTGAGGCACAATTTAGAATTGCTGAAGATGCATTTTCATATAAAGATTATAGCACGGCTGAATTCTCATATACTGAAGTTATAACAGCTAAAGACAACGATGTCTTTTATGAAAAATCATTATTTAAACGCGGCTGGGCTCGCTTTAAACAGCGTTATTACACCGATGCAGTTGATGATTTTCTTGAAGCAGTTTTAAAGCATGAATTCGATGAATTTGAAAAACTTGATAAGGCTGAACGTGAGCAATTTAATGAGTATTTCAGAGCAGTCGGTTTGGCGTTCTCCTATCTTGGTGGCTCAGAGCCGCTTTATGAATATTTCAAAGATCAACCCGATTTTATATATATTTATCACACCTATTCAATGGTTGCTGATATCTACTTAAAGCAGGAAAGATACTCCGACGCTGTTGAAACTCACCAGCAATTCATTAAATACTACCCTAATTCAGACAATATCCCCTATTCTCACTTAAAGGTTATTGATATCTGGAAGAACAGTGGATTCACTAATAAAGTATACGGTGCTATTGAAGGTTTCTATCTTCAGTACAACCCGTCAAGTAAATACTGGAAAAACCAGAATGAAAATTCAAGTATTAACCGGGCTATTAGGCGTTCATTAAAAGAGTATGTGGTTTTAATGACGGGTTATTATCACAATAAATATCAAAAAACGTCTAAAAATAAAGATTATGAATTAACCGATCGTTGGTATAAACGATACCTTAAACACTACAGCGCCTATGCTCAACAAGATAATATATATTTCCTGTATGCTGAGTTGTTAACTCAAAAACATAAATATAAAGATGCCTTAAAGTATTATGAGTTGGCAGCTTACGATAATGGATTGATCGTCCACAAGAAATCAGCGTATGCGTCTATATTAATAAGCGATAAATTATTAACAAAAAATTCTACTAATAAAAAGTATCTTAAAAAGCAAATTTCCTATGCATTAAAATATGCTCAAAAATATCCTGCCGATAAAAAAACCTATAAAATAATTAAGCATGCAGCTGAACTGGCGTTTAAATCTGCAGATTATAAATCAACTATCGAATTAGCAGATATATTAGTGGCTAATAATCCGAATAAAAACAATGCGTATATTAGTAGCCTTAAAGCTGAGTCCTATTTTAAATTGGGTGAATACGCTGAATCAGAAAATTTATATGCAAACTTAATTAAATCTAATAAAGCAAATAAGAAACAGAGGGTAAAATATACGGATAAACAAGCGCTTTCCATTTATAAGCAAGGCGAGAAGGCTCAGAAAAGTAAAGACTATCCACAAGCCATAAATCACTTTTCTAGAATATCACTTGTTGCTGGAGCCTCCAAGATTGCTGCGACCGGCTTGTATGATGCCATAGCGCTAAATATGCAACATAAACAATGGAATAGTGCTATAAAAGATATTAAGCGTTTCAAGAAACTATATCCGCGTAATAAATTACAGGGTGATGTATCGAAAAAACTATCTGTCGCTTATTTGAAATCAAACCAGGGAATAAAAGCAGCCGCAGAGTTTGAGAAAATCTCATCTATGGGTGGAAATGTTGCACTTAAATCAGCCGCATTATGGCAGGCAGCAGCGCTCTACGAAGAAAAAAATAAGTATGATGATGCTATTCGATCATATAAAGAATATGTAAAAAAGTTTAAGAAACCCTACCCTCAGCTAATCGAGTCAATGAATAAATTAGTCGAATTGTATACTAAAAAAGGCGATATAAACAAAGCAAATGTTTGGCGTAAAAATATAATTAAAGAAGATAAACGAGCATTAAATAATGTAAAAACCGAACGTACAAAGTATGTTGCTTCTTATGCTAATTTGGGCCTTGCGCGCAGTGAAATGAAACGCTTCAATAAAATTCGACTATCACTCCCTTTAAAGAAGAGTCTGCGAAAGAAAAAATCAGCAATGAAAAGTTCAGTTAGATTTTTTGGAGATGCTTCTAAGTATAAAATATATGAAGCGGCAACTGAGGCCACCTACTCTATAGCTTTGATATATAAAAAATTCAGCATCTCGTTATTAGAATCTGATCGTCCTAAAAGTCTAAATTCTGAAGAGCTTGATCAATACGAAATTTTACTTGAAGATCAGGCTTTTCCATTTGAAGATAAATCAATTGAGTTTTTTGAAATTAACTTGTCCAGAGTTAAAGATGGTTTATATAACAAATGGATAAAATTAAGTCATAAGGAGTTACTGGGGCTATTCCCAACTCGCTATAAACGATTTCCAAAAGTTGACCCTTATATCAATGTGCTCCATTAAATATTAGTGAATTATTAATGAATAGTATAATTACACAAAAACATCAATTAAAACTATTAGCCATAGTTTGTATATTATTACTCGCTTCATGTGCTGGTGAGCCTACTAGACAACCTGTCGCTAGTGATAACTCAGTTTCAAAAGGTTCCTCAGATCAATCGGTTACGAAATTTGATCGAGAAAAATACAGGAAAGGTATAACAGCATTAAATAATAATGAGTTTTCTAAAGCGCAGAGAATATTTATCGAATTTATACGGAATAAACCTGAACTAGCTGGGGGTTATTCTAATCTTGCGCTTGTTTATTTTAAGATGAATGATTATGAAAAATCACTAAAGCAAGTTGATAAAGCTATACAATTAAATCCGGAGCAAGCACAGGCTTTGAATCTCAGGGCGCAAATATATATAATTAATGGTGAAATTCATAAAGCTAAAGATGACTATATACATGCTATTAAAGTAAAACCAAAATATGCGAATGCACAGTATAATCTGGCATTATTGTATGATATATACTTACAGGAAATAAAGTTGGCGATTAAGCATTATAAAGTGTATCTGTCACTACTAAAGAAGCCAGATGAAGCTACGATCGATTGGGTAAAACATCTGGAAGGAACTTTGAAAGATGTATAAAATCCTATTCTTATTATTTTTAACTTCGGTTTCATCATTATCTTTTGCCGAAGATAAAATAGAGTTACGCACAACAACCATTAAGGGTAATAAAGAACTTCCAAAAATACTTTATGTTGTTCCATGGAAGGATATAAAAAGAACTAAAAAGGCTGAAAGAAAATTAGTATTGCACAGCTTATTCGGTGATTTGTTTGATCCTGTTTTGCCTCATCAGAATAATTAAAACAGATGATTTACAAAGATTGATTTATTTTATGATGCACTACTTGTTTAATATTAGACGTAGTGAATAATTTACAGCGTCTAAGAAAATTTTCTTTAATTAGAGTTCTTTTGGGTTTAAGAGCTAACTTATTTACCTTAAGAGCTTTCTTCAATTGGTAAACAAGACACCCCCCATTTGAGCCCATTTGGATTAGGGTTAGATTTTAGTGCTTCAACTAGCTTTTCATGAATTACAATTGTACCTGGTTCTTCAGCAAGCCTGAATATTAATGCACCTTGTATTTTATCTGGATTTATTACTAATTTATGAATATTATAAAGTGAGTTGTTCTCATTACCACCAGGTCGTTTGGCTATTTCAGTTACTTGAGATGCATCAAGATCTACGCATGAAATAATACCTAGAATATTTACTGCGTAATAATCATCCCATGATTGATTTGTTATTTCATTGACTAAAATGGCATCATATAATTGCCAGTTATCGACACCATTATTTTTAAATACATCAACTAATGCTTTGGAGAATGCTGGAACGCATATACCCTCGATTCCTAAGGGTGGTTCATTCGCAGGATTGTCGACGATAAATTTCAGTGGCTCATTAAATTTATCAGTAAGCATTGAGCCTGATAAAAATGAAGTTGTCCAAGGCATTTCAGGATCGTGGGTGGTTCCATACTCTAAGTATAAATTTTCTTTGAAGCGATAATACATAATTAGCATCCTAAAGTCATAAGTTTACAACACCCTGATCATGTGAACAAAGTGGTTCATGAAATTCAGCAGCTAGTTTTGAAATAAAATAATCCCAATCTTTAGGATCTAAATATTTCAAGTCAACATCAATTGAACCTGATAGCCGGTCGAGCATATCGTGAACCTTCCAGTTGGGTGCAAATGGACCTTTTTCAGGGTCAATATCATCACATAAAAAACAACAATTTGCCCAGCCATGAATTAATGTACTTAAAATTTTTAATTTTTTAGGTACTTCTTTTGTGTACGTTTTATGGTAATCTTTCCCATCATCAATATTATGGCCACCTTTATGAAACTGCCCTTTGTTGGCTTTCATTACCTTAAAGGCTATGGTTTGTTTATCCTCTTCGCTTAAACTACCCCAGTTTTTGAAATCAGATTTTGCTTCGTTAGCTTTTGTAACTTTTGAGTTTTCTGGGACAGAGGGAAACCAGTCACCATTTTCTACATTGTTAATTGAATATCCAGTATCTTTTGTTATTTTACCTTTTTTAGCAGATATCCATAATTCCATTGCTGAACCTTTCATTGCATCATTTCCAGCTATTAAATGATGAGGCTCACATGAGTAATCACCTATAACTCTGCCTGCTACAACATCATTACTGCTCCAGATTGGATTAGGTTTAGGCCTCTTACTAGATTTACTCTGCCTATGTTCTTTCCCATTTTTTGGTCTTATGTTTGGAAAATTTTTACTTTTTGTGAGCTTATCAGGACTATCCATATTTTTTCCTAACGCATCAGATGAGTTGTCTTTACCTTTATAGTAAGATACAAAATCTTCTGGTTTTTCAACAGGACAAAAAGGACAATCCTTTTCTGGCTTCGAATGTTTAAAGGGTAGGGAAAACATTTCTAACAATTCAGACATATTAATGGTTCCTTTTAGAATTTATAAATAATTATGATGACAAGTTAGTATGTTTACTGGACCTAAAGCATAATACTCTTACAAAAAACTGTGAAATATAATCTCATATTAGTTGGTCTAACTTGCAACCTCAATTAATAAACTTACGTGCTCTTAAATTATACCTGTTACACGTTTAATTATGCATTTAATTGATTTGTTAGCATAGATTGCATGCTAATTTTTTAAAATCATAAACTAAAAAATATAAATTATTGTCATCTCATTGAGATACAGGTTGCACCACGAAACTCAGTTTCAGATGAGGCATAATCGAGAACTGGCCCACTGATGTAGTTATTGATTAAACCCATAGCAATTAAACCAACTGAAACTGGGAAATAGGCCGCACCGGTATCACCAAAACAATCTGCGGGATGCAAAATGCTATAATCAGAATCTATTTCTTTGTTACTTCTGGTAGTGGCTACACCAAATTCTTTTGCCGCGAAATTTTCTCCATTTAAACTGGAATACAAAGTTCTTACTGGAGATGAATCAAAATTAGATAATGCTTGTTTAAATGCCTGAGATAAACCTTCACCCTTATAGGTTTCATTACTATACCTGTGACCAGGTTCAGTTGATAGTCCTGGTGGATAAATTAGTATTTGCTTGTCGCTGTCCTGAAAAGTAACCGGTTTGCTGGAAAGTAATAAAAAACCAGCTCCTTCACCCGGTGTAAACGCATCCATAACTCCTTCGGCTAAAATTCTGTTTTCAGTATCAAGAGTACATAATAATTGTAAATCCATATAAGAATCAATACCACCTACAATGGCATAGTCATTGTTGTCTTCTTGTAGATAGGCCATTGCATTGTAAAGTGCTTTAACTCCACCAGCTCTTCCCTCAGCTATTAACATGTTATTTTGATTATTAAAACTAATGCCACTTTGTTGATTAATTATTTCTATTAGTTGGGGGTGACATGTTTCAGTCAAATTGGGTATGGATTCAGAACAAGCTAATAATAATGGTATCCCAGCCAATATTTCATGCTTATTTGACAAATCGTCCAAGGCTAATTTGGCTAGTAAAATGATACGTGCTTGTTTTGATGTTAGATTTGGTAATATTTCAGTTATCTTATCATCCAATGGCGGAAATAGATCCTCTGGAACTAGTGACATAATCATTGGTGCAAAATGTCTATTGTACACAGTGCTTTCTGCGTAAGCACTGATTTCTGCGCGTACTGCAGCAGCAGTTTGCTCAACTGTTAAACCAAGGGATGTAGTTATACCACATGCCTTCAGATAAACTGGGCTAGTTGGTGGATTATAGTTCACGTAAAATTACCACTTTGTTATAAAATATTTTTGAGAAAATAAAAATTTAATTTTCATATGATGCCTCAAATTAGTCATTATTTATTCTTAAGCTTCTTGCTCTAGTATTTATAAGTGGTGTAGCAGAGTTTGTTAAAGCAAGTTCCATTGCAGCAGCATGTCTTAGACGTTGATTTTCGCTATTAATTTTTTCATTCAGCATATCAGAATTAATACTTTGCCCCATGTAATATCTGTGACCTGAAATAAAATTACTTCCGTTATTCATCCAAAATGAAGAAACTTTTTCGTAATCTGGCCACAATAGGTTCTCATCCTCATCTATCGAAACGTCGTCATCAATAGAGTCGTTATTAGGTTGCATATACAGATGTGCAGGTACTTCACCTAAAAGCTGATTTTTTTCTAAATCAAAACCAGTTATCATGTTAAAAGATTCTCCAGCTAGTCTTGATACAGCGGATTCTCTCATTTTTAAAATCAACCAATTTACTGCATGAGGGTCACCTAATATTCCGGTGGCCATAATTATTGCTCGAATTTGTTCTTTATCACTAGATAGTTTCGATATCCATACCCTGGCTTGTTCGATGGGTAAAACACGAAATGCTATTTTGATGGCATTTTTCTGATGAGTACCTGTCTTAAATACATAAGGCTCTAAATTTTCAACGCACTTAATATTACCTAATAAAATTGCAGACCAGTTCGACCAAAATTTAATGTCTTCATCGTCTGATAACATTGCTTCTTGTAATGCAGACATTAAATCCTGTCTTCTGATTTCTCCAATCAATCTAAGTGCGCGGCTATAAAGTTTGCTGTGTTGTTTGCAATCATCACGCGCCAACATTCTGTTTAAGTGTTCCCCCGGATTTTCTCTTCTTACACTACAAGATGCTAAAGCAAGGTACTTATGATTTAAATCTTTACTAGATAAAAACTTCTTAATCCAGGGGTGTACAAATTTTTCTGGAAGCCACCCTAGTGCAGAGATGAGTCCTTTGATTGTTTCATCGGAGTTTAAACCGACTTCAATCGCTTTTTGAATTTTTACTGTATCATGACTTTTAAACGCAATTACTGTTGCGGTGAAAACCTCACCAGCCTCTTCTAATTCAAGAGCATCAAGACATATTTCCCAAGCTACATCTACAGAAGTCATTAAACCATCTAGTTGCGCTTCAATCCGTTGCTCTAACTCATAAATATCCGTTTTTGTATAATGTGGCTGTTCTATGGCAATTGAGCGAAGAACCCATAAAAAGGAAGCTTCATCTACATATTGTTCGTATATATCTCTATACGCAGTCATTTTATTATTTGGCGTTGTAATTTGATTGTTATGATAGTTGGTAGCTGTATTCATTTACGGATTCGTTAATTAACCCACAATATTTTTTTTGTTATGAAATAAAGGGTCACCCATCCGACAAACATTTTTGCCTTCAAATTTCACATCAAATGAATACATCATATATTCGCACTCCCCTTTAATTTTACTACTGATTACACCTTTTAGTACCCCTGGTTCATCACCAGTACTTGTACTATATTTTGCACCTTTAACCATTGGCATTTTACCATCGGTTTTTACAGATTTTGGGCCTTTAGATGTATCAGATGATTTTCCAATATTAGGGTATGGAATAGGGACAACTGAAGGCCCAATGGGCGTTTTGCACACATCCGGAAAAACCGCACTCATGCCACCACTGCCCTTGTGGGCAATACCTCTTGAATTTGCGAAAGTAGTTTGTGCCATATCGTTTCCTTTTGTCTTTGCTACGTATTAACGCGACAACGAGATAGTTATATCTTTAATTTTCAATGCTTGTTTATCACAGGGTAACGCTGCACGCCATACCATGCTCAGTTTTAACTGGTTAGGCTCAAGCAATAATGTTTCTAAATTAAAAGCTGGATTTTCATGCTGATTATTAATTTCAACCTGAGAAAACAATTTAACTTGGGGCAGATTAAATTGCATATCACCAGCAGCATGCATATTAGATATACGAACTTGCTCACTTCCCTTTAAATAACCAGGATAAATCAAATTACTGTGCGCCATGTTAAAAAAGCGTTTGTCAAAATCATCTGGTAAGTAGGGTGCGCGTTGTGTTTGCCATTCCTCATCATACGTTCCAACATATTCTACACGCGGTTTCCAAGTCGGTGAACTTACAGCAAAACAAGCAGGTTCCGGTAGGTCAGTATACTGTTGAATTAACATTTTCGGATCTTCAAGATTCGGTAATGGTATGTCATTCATTTCGCTAACGCTTCGCTTACCTGAAAAGCCACTACCTACTGGGTTTTTTTCTTCTAGTAGGTGTTCATTCTCATCAATAATATGCGAGCCGCCAAATGCTTTTTCATAAACTAATGGCATTGTTTGAAATGGTTTTGCAGATGTAATACGACCATCCTTCCAAACACGATCTCCAAATACACGGATTGTTTTATTTACTTTTCCGACTTCTAAATTAACATCAAGTTGTTTAACTGGTTCTGCATTGGGTGAGCACGCATTGCCAATCATTATTATATCGCTAGCTGGCTTACCTATATGAAAATCTGAAGCGTATTTAATGCTTGATTCGTTGGGTTCTCCCCAATACTCATCCGCTTCTAAAGGTGGCGATTGTTCTTCTGTGAGAGTCCATTGAGAACCAATCTTAAAGCTTGCCTTTACGATTAAATAAAGCGTGTCGACGCCTTGTTCATTTGGAAACAAGGCCATACTTGCTGCAAAAGGTGTGCTGTTATTTAGTTGTAGCATGTGGCTTTATCTACCTTAAGTGAATTCTGTACAGTTAGTTTACCTGTACAGAACCACCCATTATTCTGTTGACACCAGTTGAGCGATTTAATAAATATTTTCCACGTATTAAAATTTTTCCCGCTTTAGTAAGTGTAATACTGGCATCTCCGCATTTGAGAACGATTTCTTCTTTGCCTTCAAGTACAACTCTCTTGCCATCTAAATATGCATCATCTGTTTTTTCTTGTAATTCATTATTAGTGTTTTCAGATATTATTTGTGAATTTTCCTCGTCAGTATTTTCACGTGACGTAAATTCAAAATTTTCGAGTATATCGTCTAACTGATTATGTATAACACCCATAATAATCGGCTTTTCAATATTGCCCTCTTCAAACATTAATGCGACCTGCCGATCAGTTTGCTTTTGATTTAAGGCGACAGATGTAATAGCCACTATCGGGTGATTTTTAACATTATAAGCGAAATTTACCAGTGGTTTTCCGAGCTCATTTAAGCCGGTGAATACACCAATAATGATTTCACCTGGGAGAATATTACTTGTAGGAGCAATAGATTCTTCTTCTAATTGCTCTTGATTTAAATCTTCTTGCTTCACTTTATTTCACAACTAGTTAACGCTAGTTTTGCTGCCTTTAATAGTGACATTTGCCGAACCTTTAACGTTAATGTTTTTACCGCTGATAGTAATGTCACCATTTTTCTTCATGACAATTTTAGCGCCACCTGTTTTTAAGGTTATTTGATCATCTGCTTGCATGGTTATCGTTTTGGCATTTAAACCATAATCTTTTGTTACATCCTCCAGGTACTTACCTTTAACAGATTCTTTTAAATCACCACCAACATCGATAGTCATGTCTTTACCGATATTTTCTTTATGATTTACACCGATATCAATCGTCTTATTTTTCTTTATTGTTTCAGTCTGGTTATTATTAACCGTTTTATTACGGTCATTCTCTATAGTAGAGTTTTCATCATGCTTGATAGTTTTAGTACGGTCATTATCAACAGATAATGTTTCATTGTTTTCAACTTCTGTATCCATGTTTTTTTCAGCATGAATAAAGACCTGCTCACTACCTTTCAAATCATCAAAACGTAATTCGTTGCAGTTGTTTGCAGTGCCTTTTTTAGTGGATCGTGTACGAATACCGCTTTGTGTTTTAGAGCTAAATGGTATTGCGTTATCACCGTTATAAACAGAACCAGTGACAATCGGTCTATCAGGGTCGCCATCTATGAAGTTAATGATAACTTCCATACCGATTCTCGGTATGAATGATGTGCCCCAGCCCGAACCTGCCCAGGGTTGCATGACCCTAATGAAGCAGGTGCTGGTTTCATCGTTTTTGCCTTCGCGATCCCAGAAAAACTGAACCTTAATTCGGCCAAGTTCATCAATGTAAATTTCTTCACCAGAAGGGCCAACTACAACGGCAGACTGCGGGCCGCGCATAACCGGACGTTGATGAATCATTGGTGGTCTGAAATGAACTTTTTCAGGGATACAGGTTAAATCATTACCATATTCAGACTGGCTTTCATTGCCAGCAAGGTAACTATTGTCATAAGCTCTGTGACGTATTGCTGTAATAATATAAGAGCCCTGCTCTTCTTTTACGGCGTGCTTGGCTAATTTGAATTTTCCACCCGCATAAAAGCTACTGCAGTCGCTAGAAGCTTCAATTACATTAATAGGCGCTTCTTCCGCTTCAATGCGCTTTTTGGTTAAATCTTTAATGCCAGCAAAATCATGATACGGCGTGTATTCATAATGCTCAAATTTAGAATTATTTGCAAATTTACTAGTAGATGCAGTTGTTTGTAACTGATCTTTTGGCGGCGCAGTAAAGTCGTAGTCGTCTAAACTCCACTTGCCTTTTCTGAATTCGTAAACGTGCTCCCAGCGTGTGAGCTGTGAGTTAGGCTGATTACCTTTTGAATAGGTTAAATCTGTTTCCGGGCAAACCTGATAAGCATTCGCTTCATCAACAATTTGCATGACATGTTTGCCATCTTTTTGCTCGAAGAAATAAGCAATACCATCTTCTTCAAACAGGCGTGAAATGAAATTTAAATCACTTTCATTGTGCTGTACACAATATTCACGTGGCTTTGGATTACCGGTGGCTTTGTAGTCAAAATCATTAAATCCGAGATCCATAAAAATCTGGGAAATAATATCTTTGGTGTTCATTTCCTGGAAGATGCGGTGATTATTTGTTTTAGATAAAAACCATAACCAGGGAACAATAGTTAAGCGATATACACGCAGATTATCAGACTTTATTTCACCATAGGTAAAACGGCTCACATAACCATTAAACGATCTTTTTTGTTCGTTTTGTATGGTGATATCAACGGTTTTGCCAATCAGTTGATCTGGCTTTATAGCGTGATTACTGGATAATACTTCAATTTGAAATTCGAAAAGATCAGAAATAAATTCTGTGCCTTCGAAAGAAGTTAACAATAACTCATCTTTGCCTAATGGCGATGATATTGAAATAAGTCGCGAATCTTGAGTTAAATCACTCATTAAATAAGAACCCTCGTAGCGAGGTTGAATTTAAAACCTCTTCCATGGGTAAAAGAACCACATTGTTATTAGAATATAATTTACTGCTCCGGGTTTATATCAATATTGATATAAACCCGGAGCAGTAAATTTGTGTATAAGAACCTGAATATAATTCAGATTACTTATTTTGAAATATACTAGCTTATAAAGGCTTAGCAGTTTCCAGGTCGTAGCCCACACGTTGTGGGTTACCAGACTTATTAGTCTTATCAAAGTCACTGTAGTTTATCATAATTTTTGAGTAACTAAGTGTGATAGATTCCATAGGTTCGCCTTCAGAATCAGCAGAAATTGAATAACCACTAACAAGTACATCTGTTAATTCGTAATCCATGTATTCCTGTACTTTATCAGCACCAGTACGTACAAATTTGATTTTAACTGTTTTACCAGCATTACCTGTAACTGCTTCTTTAAAGATAGCTGTTACAGAGTTATCAGCTGCTTTAGAAAGTGTAATTTCGCTGAGGCTAGGACGCGTAGATTCACGGTTAGTCATGTTACCGGCTTCCATTGAAATGCCACGGCCTACACCGAACTGAACAGACATCACTGCAATGTGATCCTTGTAACCTTCAGCAGTTACATTTCCTTTGATATTTTCATATTCAAGATAAATAGCCATTTATATGTTCCCTTCTTCTTTTTAAGTGTTTGATATAGTGTGAGTAAGGATAATAGATCATTATTCGCGATCTATCAATAATATTACTTAAGTTTTTTATGAATTAATTCAAACATTTACGTGAGTATGTAATATATACCCAAAATCCCTACAAGCGGATTTAGCGAAAACTATACTGAAAATCGAAAACGAGTTTGAAGCTGTCATCAGGTACGTCGATTTCAGAGTTAGAAAAGCTTTCATTCACTGGAAATGCAAATTGAATATTTCCATGAATATTACTCATGTAGTTGAATTGAAAGCCAAATCCCGCATTAAATAACTGGCCTGTCTGGTCATCTTCTCCATCAAAGACTGTCAATGCCTGGCCCCAGGAGGCATCAAAAAAGACAAACGGCTGGAGCATTTTACGTAAATTGCTGCCCCCAACGGGCATATCAAAAAATGCCGGTGCATTAAATATCCAGTCTAAACCCGTATATGCCGCATGATCAGCTGCAAATTGATTAACTGGATAAGCACGTGCCCGGGTGGGTCCCGCCAGTGAGTATTGATTAATCGATGATAAGGCAGAGCTGGCATATTGAAGTGAAGCCCGGTATATCATGCGTGAGTTGGCATCAGTGAAAGGTATTTTCAGGAAGGTTAACAGGGAGTAATTTACATTAAATATGTAGTAATCTTCATCCTGTTCACCCCTAAAGCCTTTATCGAATTTACCTGAAACCAGTTTGTAGTCTCCCTGGTGCAAAATTTTGCGTTTTTCGTCGAGTTCGTCATAGCGAAATACAAATGATAGATTTTTTACAATATCATCCTCTTCATCAGAATCACCGCCACCTACACCCCCAAGCCGCGTTTGTGCCTCTATATTCTCATAAATTATGTCACCGTAGTAACTGGCAATACGGCTGCGTTTGAATGTATACGACGTTGTAAAATCGGCCTGAATGGTCTTACCAAATATACCTAAGATATCAATCTCCGCATTTCCCGGGCCTAATACAAAATCGTTGGTAGAGGCACCGATGCTCATGCTTAAACGCGGGCTGAATAGACGGCTGCCATAACGCAGCTGATAAAAAGTAGTATTACTGGGTTCACCGGTCATTAATGCAGCTACCTGTAGCTGGTCAGCGCTCCCCAGGGCATTATGCAGAAAAAATTCACCGTATAGACGGTACAAACCGGTTTGTTCCGAACCATGGTTATCAAAACGAATATTGGTATCGTAACTTTTTTCATCTTTTACATTAATATTTAGCTTGGTGTCACCGACCTGTGCACCGGGCTGAAAAAAGCCCGTTACTAGAACCCCGGGAAAGTCATTGATGAGATACAGATTTTCCTCAACGGCAGAACTGGTCACCGGTCTGGTGAGCATACTGTCGAAGGGTGAGGCTAGCTTTTCCGCACTATAAAGCTCATTATCATGCACTTCAACTTCACCCAGGGTACCCAGTAGTAAAGTTAATGTGACCACACCATCACGCACTTCCTGCTTCGGAATATAGGCTTTGGCCAGAATAAAACCCCGTTCACGATAAAACTGTGTAATTCTATCGGCAACCGTTTCAATGGTGCCCAGAGTTATCCCCCGGTTTGAACGCTGCTCTCGTATTAACCAGACGAGTTTTTGTACCTCAAGATCAGATACATGTCGTTCCATGGTCTCTTCTTCAATTTCTACTAGAAGCGTTGACACCTCTTCCAGCTCAGTTTTGGTAAAGCCTGATTCTTCTACTCTATATTCCTGCATTAACTCAAAGCGAATACTTTCAATTAACTTATCAATTTCTTTTTTTGTAATGCCCAGATCCGGGTATTCAACAATTCCCTGTAACTTAAATTTTTCTACATTTAGGCGTGGGCCCGATTCCGGATCCGGATCACGATCACGCACACTGGGAATATCCAGATCTTTAAGCATAGACTTACGCTCTAATTCTGGCATTTGGGTAATTTCCGGCATTTCTAGAAAGCCCGCCCAACTGATTGTGGGGGGAATAAGTGTCGTAATTATGGAAAGTAAAAGTGTAAAAGCCCTGTATTGCAAAACTCGCCCTGCATATCGTTTTTAAATATTTATGATTAGGTTTTCTTCATTTCTTAACGGTATACGAAGACTCTTTATCATCCTGATTGGCGCCGAATTATATCCTTTTAGTAAAAAATTACCATCGCCCGTTAATTTCAATGTCGCTATTTTAAGCTGACTTTTTATTGTAGTTGGCCATCTTCCTCGAGCTCATCTTCAAATAACTGATCCCTTGGCATACGAATCGACACATCCTGTAAGCTATAGTTTTGCAGATTGGTGAAAATTGCCGGATCGATATCACCCAAAGATTCAATTTCAACCAGTAATTCACCCGCAATAGCATTAAGAGCACCCAGGGCACTTATATCTACACCGGTTGTAAAAAGATTTACTGGTGTTTGTGGGTGGTATCTCGCGGCTACTCTGCGAGTATTAATAACAACAACACTTTCCAGGTCTGGAATAGGGTTAAACAGTTCAGGGACATTTAATACCAACGGTCTAAAGGTGTTACCAAAGTCACCATTTACCCCAAAAAATGTTGCTTGATTAGCTGTAATATCAGGATTGATCAAGCTCCCATCTGGTGTGGTTAGCGGGTCTATGCCGTCTTTAAATGTCCCTGTGCCAACAAAATTACCCCCCGTTGTTGTCATACGTAAGATACCCGTATCTCTATCCACAATTATACTGTTCGGGTTAATTAAATAATTTTCATCTGTTGTTATGACAGTGGTGCCGCCAGGGTCATCTATCGATGTGCGAACCGTATCATTCTGTAATGCAATAATCTCAAGATCACCTGCATTTGCCTGATCGATCCAAACTGAGCCAGAACCGGAATTAATTACATCTAAAGTACTCACCTGTGTTTCGATTGGATCTGCTTCCGTACCCACACCCGTTCCAGTACGGGTTACCATATTGGTAGCAAGGAAATTAACAAGATCCCCATTTGCATCAACAATATTAGTACTCGTGTTTACACCAGCGGTGCCATTAACCGCAGAAAGTAAAGCAACGTTTACGGTATTGTCAGCATTATATTGAATACTTCCATCAGTCGCGGTGGTTGAAGATGCAGCATCCATCGCTATACCCTGCGTAGAATTAAGTGTTACATCATTCTGAACCAGGATATTTTCAGGCTGATTAATACCATTACCGTTGACGGTTAAGTCTCCAGTTAAAACCGTGATGCTATTATTTAAATTAGCAACACCCGTTGTCGCATCAAGCACAGTATCACCGCCGGTTTCTATTGCGCCATTCAGGGTCAGTCCATTCGCAGTAACATCCAGCGTTGTACCGGTAGTAATATCTCCAAAAAATGCAGCCGCTGCGCCACCTGCATTAATAATCGCATCACCCGCATCCACAGTTCCATTGACGGTTAAACCTTCTGAATTGATACTCAGTGAACCCGTTGTGTTAACGGATGCTATGTTGGTTAAACCTGCACCGGAATCTAAAGCCACACTACTGGCAACAATATCATCTGTAATGGTTAACGCACCGGACATGATATCAATCGCACCCGCTGCATTTAACTGATCAATGGATAAGGTATTCGTCGCATTTTTAATAGTGACATTATTCGCATTTAAAATGGTGAGCAGATTTAAATTATTCGGGCTTTCCAGAATAATATCCTGAGGAACCAGTGTGGATGTATTGATTGCATCCAGGGTCGTTAAGTTACCTACAGTAAATGCCGCATTCTGAGTAATAGCACCACCGGATGTAATGCTTAAATCCGTGGTGATATTGAGTGCGTTGATATTCGTTGCAAGTGTATTGACGATGCCAACATTATTCAGTGCTACACCATTCGTTGTTGCAGCAAAAGTCAATGCGCCGGTCAGCTCATTTGCAGAATTAATTAACAGAATATCTCCACCATCCGCGGTAGTAAACGATGAAGTCCCATTCACCACTAATGCGCCACTTAATGCATTATCAGAGTTAGTAATATCACCGGTTGAAGTCACAACAAGATTACCGGCAATATTTGAAGAACGAAGATCAATACCGTTAGCATCGGTATCTAAATCAAACAACGTAACATCCTGTGCATTAATAATATTAACCTGATTAAACTCATTAGAAGTTTCATCGAGTTGAATATTTCCTGCATTGGCGAGTGAACCGGCGGTCAGGTTTGAAACACCACCCACGGTTAAAGTTGAATTAGCAACATCGAAAATATTACCGGTGGCTGTTGTGATATTTAAATCCACAGCAACGGTTGAATCGGTTCTGCCAGCAATTGTCGAGCCGATGTTTATGCTGTCTACATCATTAATCGTCACTGTATTGGCGTTTAATAAAACAATATTATTAAAATTATTACTGGGGTTATCGACGGTAATATTATTATTGGTTGCATCAAACCAGGCAACTTCACCCACGGTTAAAACGCCGGTGTTGGTGATCTCTCCATTGGCAAGAACATCAAGATTATTGGATACATTAATGTCACCCAGTTCAAGTGCCCTGTTATTAAAGATGGTGACATCAAATAAGGCTAAACCATTATTTGAATTAAATGAAACACCTCCCTGTAAATCATTCATATTATCATCGAGAATAATTGAGCGGCCAGCATCAACAGTGAATGAGGCATTACCGACTACGGTTAGAAGCGCTACTTGTGAAATATCAAATCCACCCCTCGCGGTCACATTGAATTGCCCGCCTACATTGGCGCCGTCTAATACAATATTATTTAAGTTTGTAAGGGCTACGGTAGCATTGCTTGTATTGATCAGGTTAATGGTACCTGTGAAATTATTATTAATATTGGTCAGGTCAATTTCACCGATACCCGCATTAATTGCCACGGCACTGGTGTTAATGTTGGCGGGCGTTTCCTGCGAAATTCGACCGGATTGGGAAACTCTTCCATTTGAGTTTACAGTAAATGTTCCCGAGCCAATGTTTGACGCGGCAAACTGAATATCATTTACGTCAGCAATTTCTACAAAAAATTCACCACTGTTATTTAATGCAACATCACCAATAAAGTTATTGGTTAAGTTACCCAGATCAATAATGCCTGCACCGATATTAAATGTGATATTACCGGCAGAGCCATCAAATAGATTGGGCGATTGAACTATCGAAGTACCGTTTACCTGATCGATACTATCGGCGGTTATCTGTAGTGTGCCAGCATTGATTGCAACATTACCCAATATCAAATCGTTTGTATCGTGAATATCTGCTGATACAGCAGTCGCAATTGATAAGGTTGTAAAGTCATTGCTAGTATTGGTTAAAATAATATCCGCAGATGAACTTAAATTCGCTGTACCCGCAACAATGGTTTGATCATTAGTGGTAATGGAGCCATTCGTTGAAGTGACATTTAAGGTGCCGGTTAAACCCACACTACTAGCACCTAATAATGTTTCCGAACCTGCATTGACGAGGGTTGCGGTCGCACCATCTTCGGTATTTAAGGTAATTGTACCGGTTAAATTATTCAGTACATTATCTATGATGATGTTATTTGCATTATTGTTAATGGTGCGCAAACTTAAATTGCCACTTGAAGTTAAAGCCTGTGTAGTGCCATCAGTAATGGTGCCATCAGCAATGATGCTCAGTAAGCCTGTCGTATCAACCTGTATTAAATTAAGGCCACTATTTTCACTGATGTAAATATTGGCGCTTGAACTCGTTACCTGTAAATTAGTCACATCCGTTAATATCGGCGAGTTAGAAGCAATATCACCGGTTACTGAATCCAGGCGCAATTCATTAGCGGTGAGTGTTCGGTTGCCGGTATTAATATTACTTGCTGAAAAATCAATGAAACCCGATGTGGTGTTCACATCGATATTACTCATTGCCGTAATGGTGCCGCCAACACCCAGGTTTCTAACGGTTAAGCTTTGTTTGTTTGAGTAATCAACATCGGCCCAGTCTATTGGGTTTGTCGTTGAGCGTGACAAATCAAAATTACCAGCACCTTCGCCATTACCGGTTAAGGTTACAATGTTGCTGTTTGCGTTATCGTTAGTGCCGCTGATGATTAAATTATCAGCTTGTACCGCATCATTAACTGCAAAGTCACTACTGATAGTCGTTACATCAGAGTAGGCAATTAAAGCCGTTGCACCAGTCGCAGTATTTTCGTATGAGTGTGTGGCAATACCCGTTGAATAATCTACGCTATAGGTTGCGGTCTCAAAACCTGCCGTTGCGCCATTGATAACGACTTGATCTCTCGCACCTGGAGAGTTAACGGTTGAAAAGTTAACAGTGTTTTCTGCCACAAATCCATCCGCAGAAAATAAATTGACGATTGCAGATGGGTTTGTACCTGATAAATTAACGGTTAATATGTCATCACCTTCACCGCCATTTATTCTGCTTAAATCAGTGGTAGCTGTAGGGTCGATAATTGAGCCATCAACCGTAACCTCAAATGTATCATCAGCATCACCACCCTGTAGAATATTGAAATTAGTGAAGCGTGTTGTATCACTGCCCGCCGTTACCTCACCAGTGTTTAGCCCGTCAATGGTCCATGCGCTGGCTGTATTACCCGTAACTCTTAAAATACTGTAATTGCCATCAATACCCAGATTGGCATTACCTCTTATACCCTCTACAGATATAACACTGGCAGCACCGGTATTAAGTGTGTCACCTACAGTTCTATCAATGATGCCTGTCTGGGCACTTAAATCGAGATTATCATTGCCATCACCGCCATTAATTGCCAGCGAAATATTACTGCCTTCTTCAACGAGGAAATTATCAACCTGATCGCCACCGGTAATGTTTAAAAAGTTAAAAAAGGTAACAACGTCACCCGTATCTAAAGCGGTAACTGTGCCCTGGTCTTCAACAACAGTATCAGGCTGGATAATATCCGGCACATCAAAAATCCGCCAGTCATTATCTGTGCCACTACGTGCTACGAATATAGATAAAGCATCACCGTTACCAGTAAAGGTTTCAATATCTGTATAACCGATACCTAGAACAACATCCTGCTTACCTGTCAGTAATCTTAAATCTACCTGATCACCGTAAGCGATGAGGTCATTATTGATATCTCTTAACTCACCTGCTCCATCAATTAAACCTGCGATAGATGAACCCGCCTGAAAAGTAAATGTATCATCCTGAGCATTACCCGTGAGATTTTCAATATTAATAAAATCGTAAGCTGCATTTGAATTAGCGGTATCAAGACCATTGACATTACCCCGATTAGCACCAGCGGTTAGCACCCAGGTATTCGTGCCATTTGCATCGCTGGCGGTTAATGTGTCATCGCCGTCCCCACCATCAATGGTTGTGTTGAGTGTGCCGCCATCAAGTGAGAAATTATCTATAGCAGCACTGCCGGTTAATGTTTCAACACCGGTAAATAAAGTAATGCCGGTGACCGTTCCCTGATTTAAGCCTGTAATACTCCAGTCGGTTGTGGTGATGCGCTGGCTGGTAATGGCATCCACATTTAAACCACTTCCACCGTTAATGCTGTTTGAAATTGTACCGGCTTCCGTTATAAAAAAGGTATCGGTTGTATCGTCAGCACCATTTAATTTGGCGATGCCGGTGAAAAGATTAATGCCATTAACGGTGCCTCGATCCGCGCCGGTGATCGACCAGTCAGTTGCAGCTGTACGCTGGTTTGTAATCTGGTCAATAATAGCATCACCGTTAATATCAACGCCGCCGCCGCCGGTAATAGTGCCATTTAATAATCCCGCATTTTGCAGGTTATAGGTATCTACTACATTTGCCGCACCGGTTAAACTTTCTATGCCAGTAAAATTATTAATAACGCCAAACATATTACCCTGGCTATTTGCCGTGATATTCCAGGTTGTATCAACCGCTAACTGATTAACAATAACATCGTCATCAGCAGCACCGCCTTCAATCGTACCGCTTATAGAACCACCGGTTTGAATATTAAATGTATCTTTAACATTATCTGTACCCGTGAGATTTTCAATCTCATCAAAAGTGTTAATGCTATCAACTGTGCCGCCATTGGTGCCCGATATAGCCCAGATCGATTCAGCGCTAGTGGTATTAATTAACTCATCCGTAGTACTAGCGCCACCACTCACGTTGCCAGTAATACTACCGCCATCGGCTAACGTAAAGGTGTCTTTAGCCGATGCGGTTCCATTGAGGTTTTCAATGTTAGTAAAGTTAGTTAACACACCAATTAAGTCACCGCCATTGGCCATATCAATCGTCCAGCTGGTTGCTGTTGCTAATTGATTTGTAATCGTATCCCCTGCACCGGTTCCACCATCAATAACACCAGAGAAGTTCGCGCCCGTTGCGATATTAAATGTATCAACAGCTGTATTATCACCTGTTAAATTTCCTACATTAACAAAAGCAACATTGACATCCACACTGGGTGCCGCATCATCATCTACCAGTGTACCCGCATTGTTGCCATTAAGTGTCCAGATTGATGTGACATTAAAACCAACCAGCTCATCATTGTTTGAATTGGCATCTCCGCCATAAACCGTAATGAGGTCAGTTAACGTTGTTGCGGTAACGTTAAAGGTGTCAGACCCTGTGCCCCCCCTTAACTGTTCAAATCCATTAAAGGTGGTGTTGGTGTTATAAATACCGCTGCGGTTGCCGTTTAAATCCCAGTCGTTCGCGTTGTTTCCACCACGAATAATATTGATGTAAGTGGAATTAGCATTAATTGTACTTAAATTAGCGACATCGATATAGTTATTGAAGTTTGAATCAGCTGGGTCATCGGCGACAAACTCATTGTCACCCGCCACGCCTTCAAGTTGAACTGTTTTACCAGTTGTTGCTGTGCCTGTGCCAGTTATATTTACATTTAAAATATTGGTGCCAGGGCCTGCTCCACCATCGATTAAACCGGTAATATTGCCGCCAGTGTTATCTATGGTGTTATCAATAATATTAAAGGTGTCATCACCGACATTACCGGTTAAGTTATTAAAGTTGGCGAAGTTTAATGTATCACCATTTTCTTCAGTTATAGTCCCTGAGTTTTCAGCGGTAATATCCCAGATGTAATAATTAGTACCAGAGCTCGCGCCAATTAATGTACTGTTATAGCCATTACCTGTTACGGTTTCAAAACCGATTCTTGCGCCCCCAAAGCCACCGGCGATATCGAAAGACACTATAGGTAAATTAGATAAATCGATATCATCATTGCCTAAGCCCGCGTCAATATCCCCATCGACATCAAACCCGACATTAAAACTAAAGGTATCATCGCCTGAGCCAGCGGTCAGGTTTTCCGTATCGTTGAAAGTAGCAATAAGCGTAGTCGCTACAGTATCTCTAATTGTGCCACTATTATCCTGGGTGATTGCCCAGGTTGTACCCGTAGGAATATCTGGGCCAATTACCGTATCAAACCTGGCTGTATCACTTGCATCAATAACAGAAGTGCCGCCATTAATTGTAATTCCGGTTGCAATAGTTGTACTAATCGTAAAAGTATCTGCAAATTCATTGCTGCCGGTGAGGATGTCAAAACCATTAAAGATGGTAGCCCCTTGAGTTGCAACGGTGGTTAAGGTCGCTCCCCCAACTGAGCCAGACTCTGCACCACTAATAAACCAGTTAGTATTTGCATCCGGGCCAGTCAGGGTATTGCTGTCGATGGTGTCGGCAGTCAGGGTTTCAATATTATTTATTTCAAGAACACCATTGCCGAGTGTGCCCGAAGTTGCGCCAAATTGAACCGTTGTGTTACGCGTGGCCGTGGTTACATTGGTGTATAAATTGATGACATCATTTATAGCCGGTGAAGCATTTGAAGCACCATTGATTAAACCATCAATAAAGCCATAAACGGTAGCACTAGTATAGGTAAAGTTAAAAGAGTCAACACCGTCGCCACCGGTTAAGTTTTCAAACTCATCAAAACTTATATTTGTATTTAAAGTGCCGATTTCACCATTGGTAATAAACCAGGTATTCGTTACTCCATCTGGGCCAACCAGTGTGTCCGCACTTGCATCACTGCCGCCGTTTAAAGATGCAGTGATACCGGTAGCTAAAACATTAAAGGTATCTGCACCATTTGCACCGTTAATATTGGCAACATCTGATGTGGCCTGTATATTAAAGATATCAACCATATCGCCACCGGTGATGGTTTCTATAGCACTGAAATCGATAAGTACTGCACCACCAACTGTATTTTCTATTGTCCCGGAAGCACTGGAAAGCGTCCAGGTATTATCGTTATTGAAAGCCGTTAACGTGTCTGTTGCTAATGAGCCACCGGTGATTTCTTCAATACCAATAAAAGACGTGATGTAATCCGTACCACCAACATTAACACTACCCTCATTTGCAGCACTTAAAAGCCAGTTATTCGCAGCCGCTTTACCGGTAATAGTGTTGGTGGTGCCACCGCCACCATCAACCAGTGCGGCTGTGCCGGTTGCTGTAAAATTAAACGTATCGTCACCAGAACCACCCACTAATTCTTCAACCGCCTGAAAAGTCACCGTGCCACCACCTGTGGCGGCTACCTGATTGTTTGTACCATCAACGGTCCAGGTATTTTCAAAATCAGCGCCATTTAAAGTATCTGTATTGGCACCACCATTAATCGCAACGGCAACATCCAGCGCATTAATATTAAAAGTGTCATCACCACCTGCCCCCTGTAAGCTGCCTAAGGTAATCGGGTTAACGATATTAAATACATCATTATCCGCTCCACCGCTGATAGTGCCGGAAACTTCTGCGGTGCTTTGAATGTCAAAAATATCTACCGCAGTACCACCGGTAATACTTTCTATATTTTTAAATGTGGTGGTTGGGTAAGGTCCCGCACCTGCTAAGTCACTGGTGTCCTGAAGAATACCGGAGCCGACATCTGACCCACCATTGTTTGAAATAGTCCAGGTATTATCATTAGCAAAATTGGCTGTGAGCGTGTCACCTGCAACTGAACTCGCGGTTAAGTTTTCAGCATCGGTAAAGGCCAGATTTATCGCGGTACCACTAACAATAGTTCCGTTTATGGCGCTACTCAAAGTCCAGTCTGAATTAACCGATGTAGCGCTTAAATCTAATGTGTCGTATTCAGTTGATGTTGCACTGATGCCCCCGTTAATTGTCATTGGGGTGTTGCTTGAATAAGCGGCGGTAACTGTAAATATGTCGGCGGCTGTGCCACCGGACAGTGTGTTGAAACCGCTGAAAATAATTTGACCTTCTGCAGGTGCGCTTATTAATCCGCTTCCACCAATAGAGCCTGAGCCTCCACCCCCAATGTACCAACTAATGGCATTATCAGGCCCAGATAAAGTGTTGCTATCTAAAGTACTTGCTCGAACAGTTTCAATGTTATTTATTTCTAAAGCACCATTGCCAGCAACACCGTCACCCGCAGCTCCCACCGTGGCATTAAACTCAACATTGGTATTAACAGTTGTTGTACCAGCACCAAAAAATAAATTAATGATGTCATTATCGGTTCCATTTTTACCATCTATTAAACCATCAATCGCCCCATATTCTGTTGCAGATGTATAGGTGAAATTAAACGTATCGTCAGCTATGCCACCAGTTAAATTTTCCATATCAATAAAAGAAATATTAGTATTTAAATCACCTTTAGAATTATTGCCGGATGCATTACCGGTGATGTTCCAGGTGTTGGGTTTAGCGTCTGCACTTAATGTATCAATTCCGGTGCTACCGGTGATTGCTAAATTGGAAGTAAAAGGCGCCGCAGTATGTCTTAAGTTGACTGTGCCGCCAGGTGTATTTGAACTGTCTAAAAGTATTTGGGCTGCCGGACTGGTGCCTACTACCCCGCCACGAGGAGCACCGCCTAAGGCACTCAAATCGTCATTAAGTGTTATAGTCTGATTGCCTGCATTTTCTATTGCTGTAAGTGTTATTAAACCACCTGCTCCACCGTTTCTAGTGCCTGAGCCATTAGCATCACCACCTGTAGCTGTAATTTTATTAACCGATACATCTGCCGCCGTTAGCGAAACTGTTCCTCCTGAAACACCACTAGTGTTTCCCGTGACCTGGCCACCACTTGTATCTATATCACCTACATCTAAAGTTGTTGATGAAACTATAGAAACACTACCACCAGCAGATGTACCGACACCAAAGGTATCTATTGCGAAATCATTATTATTGAAGCTGAGCGAGCCCTGAATATCTACTGAGTCTGCTTCAAGCCCGCCAACATCACCAAGTGTTCCCAGGTTAATTGCTCCAGCAGATAACACTCTAAACAAACCTAAACGTTGATCAGCTAAATTACCAATTTCTTTCTCGAAAGTTATACTGCCCGTACCAGCTGTTATTTCTATATCTCTGGTATTACCTACTTCAGAATTAAGTGAGCCGGTGATATTGAATGAAGTGGCATCGCCAGTTTGAACTGCAATATTTCCCGTTAAAACTACATCACCGGTCAACAAAATACTACCTGGGCTAGCATCTAGAGATGTGTCTAAATCATCACTTAAGTTTATGGTTGTTGCATTTATATCTATACCAAGCGCACCGGTTAAGCTTGAGCCTGTTCTAACTTTTCCAAGGTCAACAGAACTTGCGTTGACAATATCTAAACCACCGATATTATTAGACCCGTTAGTACCAATATCATTGCTGAAAACAATGGTGCTTGTGCCTGCATCTATTGTTAATATCCGTGATGATGCATCGGATACAACAGTATTACTGAAATCTACAGTGCCTGATGTGTTTGAGCCGTTGGTGTTTATAGTTACGTCAGAATTTAAAGTGACAGCGCCATTTATATCCACAAGACCGCCGTCAGTTGCTAATGAATTTGTGAGTATGTCTCCTTCAAGGTTTATTCCACTTGAAGCAGTGATAATCACTCCACCGTTTCTGGTGTTAATCTCTTTAACGGATGCGATATTAGCGCTCGATATAAAAAAACTATTAAGAGCAGTTGTTTGACCTATTGCCTGTGTAATTGTAGTGTTTTTTGATCCAGATCTGATTCTTAAGTCACGATAAACATTCCCTGCATCATCATCTATTGTTCCTGTAATAATAACTGTTCCATCATCACCGCCTGAAGCATCAATATTTAAATTTGCTTTTATAACAACACTACCCTCTAAGGTTATATCTCCAGCATTAGCCCCTTGGTCAGATCGAACACTACCATTAAGGTTAATAGTGGACGCTTTAATATTAATTGTAGAGTCAGTATTTACTGCATTTAATTCAGCTGTTCCAGCATTGGTGATCGTAAATTGATTGAGTGAATTACCACTTGTACCCGCAACCGAAGAATTATCAAACCGCACATCACCGGTACCCGCATTTAAACTTAAAGATGTTGGGTTATCAGTATTAAAGTTAAGTACATCTGTATTAAATACAATATTACCACCCGCATTACCTGTACTTATTGTTCTTGTAACTGATGATCCACCAAACACATACATATTTTGGGTGCTGCCATTTCTGCCCAATGTAATATTGCCACCAGCAGTTGTTAAATTGGCTCTAAGTAAGAATATATACCGAGAATCTCCACCGGTGTCTACCATATCTGATATTAGGCAACTAGAGCCCGCGCAGAGGTCATCATAATATATATTTAGATCGCCGGAACCAAGTGTGATGTTATCATCAATTTGTATATCATCACCAGCACGTAAGGTTAAACTGCCGGTATCACTACTACTGGCAACAGTTATTGTGTCATCCACCAGAATGTCAGCTCTCGCTTCTAATGCGACATCATTATTTACCAGTAAAGTTTGTATTGATGTGGCTGTAATTATACTTAAACCAGTAGGGTTTGTAGTAAACGCGAGCGTGTTAGAACCCAAGGGTGAGCCACCACTATTCCTTACAATTATATCTTCAGGATCTAATAACAGTTTGCCATTTACACCATATATACTTGACGAATCAACCATACCGGTGAAATCAAGATAGTCTTTACCAGAAATTTCAGTAAAGCCACCATCGCCGCTATATAGCCCACCCCGAGAAAACACACTTCCATAAAATTGCGTACTGTTATCTGCCCAAATAATCGTTTTTCCAGCATCTCCATTGACAAGTGCATCGGCAAAAATAGAGCTATCTTTACTTACATATGTCTGTGCTGCATTTTTTATTTTTTTATTGAGCCCCTGATAATCACCCCCAATTAAAGCCTGTCCACCGCCATTAGCACCTGCAACATCAACAACAGATTGATCAAACAAACCAACCTTATTACCCAGCACTTTAACTGTGCCGCCCTTGCCATTATTTTCAGACCTGGCTGAAGTGACACTATTTTCAGTTAATAAAGTAGTATCTGCTGAGTGAAGCTCAATTTCACCACCATTATTGTTACTGGAATCTGCTTTTATTACACCACTGCTGGTAACATTCTCACCCAGCATTACAATTTCACCGCCACTAATATCAGCGGCTGAAACATCAACAGAACCTGTATTTACAACATCCGCACCACTACCTAACGTAAAGGTGCCGTCTTCGTTAACAACCACACTGGTTGCCTGCTCAATATCACCCGAGTTTACCGCCTGTGAAAATACATCCTGGCTCACACTGGCGGTTAATAAAACTTTGCCACCTTCCGCATTAATTTTGCCGCTGTTTAAAACTGCCGGGTCTACACCCAATTCGTCCTGTAAAATAGCTTCAGTTACCTGTACGCCCAACAACCCCTGTTGGTCAAACGTTAATACCGCGGCTTTACCCGCCGCTAAATTAACACTACCTAACTGCGCAGATATAACCCCATCATTGGTTACCTGTTTTCCTAGTAAGGCAACACTTCCGCCCAGAGACGCATTAATTAAACCACTGTTAATTACAAACCCATCAGAACCCATGACTTCATTAAAAATATAATCGCCATTTAAAAAATCGGAATTTGAAATTTGCAGACCAGAGGCTATTAACGCGCCCACATCAACACGAGAACCCGGTCGAAAGAAAACCCCATTGGGGTTAACAAATAAATTGGTACCCGCACCGGTTATCTGGCCATAAATATCCGTGGCGGTTGCGCTGTGAATTCGGTTGAGTAAGGTGTCGGTGTTGAGCTGATGAATCGCTAGCTTTTCATCGGCGGCCAGGTCTAAGCTGTTCCAGTCGATAATAACCGAGGATTGAAACTGATTGACATTGGTGGTTAAGCCCTGGGTGTTAACCGTGGCCGCACTGTTGCCCCCCACTACGCCTCTTAAGTCAGGCGTGGCGTAAGAAAACGAAGGGTAGCAAAATAAAAATGAATAGAAGAAGAGTTGAGAGTAGCCGCTTAGCCCTAAGCGTAATCGGTTTTTATATTGTAAATTTAAGTTCTTAATAAGATTCTTAAATATAAAATTAAAATTATTATTAACTGCCATGTTGTACTACTCTTTCATATTAAAATTTATGTACGTCCTGTACTTGTTGGAGGTCCCGATTATAACCAACTTGAATGACCCACCAGACGCGTCAGTCTGAATAAACATCTAGCGGGCTGTTTGCTTAATTCTAGCCTCGGTCTAAGTCACCGCTAGCACTGTAACTTCCATTGCTAAAGGCCAAAACCAAAAAGCTATCTGCAACTGATTGGGTGGTAGCAAAACCAGTAAACGTTCCGTTCACATTAGTATCTGTGCAATTAATTAGCTCTATATTAACCTCATATACATTTATATCTGCTATTGCCAACACTGTGCTGCCAGCACCATAATCACATCCTGCAAAAACAGGAAAGCCTACGGCAAAAGTACCACTGCGTGTAAAAACTCCATCAGTAGCAATAATATGATCTTGAATATCATTAATTCCATTTATAACTCCAAACCAACCGTCTCCATTGTCAATACGGCTTTGATCTGAAGGCTCATTATTCAAACTATACGTTAATGAGAAAGAACCATTACCTGCACCAACGCCGGTTAACGCTCCTTGCATGGTTGATGCTGTAGTAAATGTACCTTCCACAGTTGCTGTATCGGGAAGTAAAACCCCATCTTTATAAATATTTACTGTAGCGGTATAAGTATTACCGGTTATATCGGTGAAAGTACCATCATAAAGCAGCACCTCACTGACACTCATAATCATAAACCGATTACCGCTGACCATGCCCTCAAGGTCTTGAATATTTAAATCGGTTGTATCATTATCTAATTTAACGTCAGCTGTACCGGCATCATAAAAACCTTTAGGGGTTTCTTCTGCAGGGGCAGGATCGTCATCATCATGAAAACATCCCTGCAAGCCCAGCAGAATAAGCAGGCTCAGAAATACCACAGAAAAAATTGATAAGTTTTTGTTTTTATTTCGAGTAGCAAAGGTATTCATAAACATCTTCCCTTAAAATTGAGTTTCATTTGGCCAATATTAACCGCGGATTATACAGTTTTGGCCACGGATAGGCTACCGCTAATCCATTGATAACTGGTGACTTTTATCACAAATAACCATGAAGTGAGTATAACCTTAACTTAATATACGGACCCAAACAGCCAAAAGCGGGTCTTTTCGCGACAGACTGCTGTCTATTCGTGACAGAATGCGGGGTTTATAGGGTTGGTACCAGGGTGTTGTTTGTCGATTTGTATAAGCAGTATCAGGTGGTTGTTTTTTGCCCTTTAGGCTTACACGTTGTGGCGGGGAAAAGGTTCCATACATTTTATGGATATTACTGAAGTGCTCCCCTCCTGGAATTACCCTCCTCTGGAAAAAGAGGGGCTGAGGAGATTTTGTAATTGAGTGCTTTCTATCGTGTCAGTCATTACCACCCGATAAAATAAAAATCGGACAGTGCGCTACCTGCTAAAAACAGACGCCCACACTAATTCTATGGGAAATGTTATTTGTGTGTTTCTTCTAGCTTATCCATGTCAGTAGCACCCCATTTTAAAGGTGGAAAGCTTTCGACCAGCAACGGGTTATCAAGACCTTCAAGCGCTTTTATTTGTTGTTTTGTTGCATCTTTAGATAAATTGATTTGTATGCTATTTATAATGTCCCACATCAAATCATTCATTGGTTGTGGATCTACAAGTTTATCCAGTTCCTCTTCAGATTTATTTAAAAAACGTGTTTGATTAAATGAAACTTTAAGTATGCAAAAACTATTAATAGGTAACATAAGAACACGAATTTTTTCCTTTTCTGCATTTGCATTTATATTAGGTTTAATTTCAAAATAAGCAGCATTTATTGAGTGAATATCAATTGTTTTCCAGTTTACGGGGGCTATCCAGCTTGGAGTTCCATTTATCTTTCTTTTAGAATATTGATGCGTCAGATAATCTGCAACCGCTTGTTCAAAGGCACGCGGATGAAATAGGGAAATCTCTTTATCGGATTCATTTTGTTTTATTAACTCAATATAAACAGATAGCTCAGATAGCACACCTGTAAACCAATCTCCATTAAATTTCCAAGACCGATAGGCTAAATCAAAGTTTCTCCAGTTATCATTCAGCACCAAGTCTTTACTGTAAGTTCGAAATGTCATTTGTTCAGTAAAGTACTCATCGCTAGGATGTATTGCACTTCTAGACGCTATGCTTGAATTATGCCCAGGTAATTTTATGCTCACAACTGTTCGATCTATTTCAAGCTTTAGAAGCTTTGCTTTTGTAAAAGAAGGTCCTTTCAATGAAGAACAAGCAAGATTCTTTCGTAGTTTGAACGAAACATTGAACATTAAAACTTACCTGTAAATTTATAATAAATTCGTGGTAAGTATGCTTCAGTCAAGACCTTACCCAGTCCGCCAACTGCGACTACAGCACCAGCAAACGCCACCACAGCAGGTAAAGATGCTCCTCCTGCCGTTATGCCTATTGCAGCCCCAACAGTTGCAGCTGTTCCTGCAGCTGATTTTAGACTTGTTGTTTCTTTTGCAACATCAGCACTGAATTTATAAGCATCATAGTTCGGATCTTTTTTTAATCGGTGATATGCAGTTATAAAGCCTCCGCCAAATCCTAAGCCACCTATAAGTTCGCCGGGTCTTAAAATTGAATTTTTACTAATTTGTCTTGGCTGACCTAACCCAACTTGTATGCTTAATGAAACAAGCGCGCTCTGACGTGTTGTAGGGTTACATAGATAAACTGCATGGTTATCTAATTTAATATTTTGATCAGATAATATTTTTAGAGCTTGTGTTAACACACCAGAGCCACCTCTTTCAGATACCCATTGTACACCTTCGATATTTCTAGCATTAGACATGGTTTTGGCTAGTAATAATGCAGATTCATGAAGCTCAGAATCACTAGCAGCATTAGCCGCTTGTTTTAAATTAACCATTCCCCCAACCATTTTATCACCTGGGGTATAGTGCATATCGAAACCAGTTTTACTTTCTAACATGTGGCTAGTTGTTAAAGGGTTGTCTTTAAAATAGTCATAAGATTTTTCAACTGTTCCTGCTGGCGTATCATTGCTTCGATCTGTTATAACCACAAAACGATTTTCTTTATCTGATACTTCCCCGTCCACTTTAAAAGAGGCGCTCCATGATGATGCCTGTTTTGTTATAGAGTATAAGCCTGGCTGAGTACCTTGTATTTGTTTCTGAAAATAACTCCCATCGGCAGTCATATGTAGTAATTTATACCTTCCATTTGCAAGCTTGCGCATCGAGGCTGTACAACCTGGCAAAACAACATAAAACTCATTACCAGTAGCCCCCATATCTCGACCCTGCTGCTTTACAAATACATTGTCAACACTCATCTGTCCAGAGCAAAGCGCTTTTATTCCGCTCACAATCATATGTGCCCAGTAATTACTTTTGGCCTGAGCTTCTAAATTGTTAAATACCATTTTTGCTTGAGGTGTTGCTTCGATGGGAATACCACAGCTTTTCCCTGCGATAACGGGTGAGGTTTGAGTTAACATCTTCCTTAAATTCCTTGTCGGTTAAATACTTTTCAAAAAAATCATAATATGGGTTAAATTCAAGTTTTGCAAATTATAGAGAGCCTAATTTCGCCTGAATTTTAACAGTCTTAACATGTTATCCACAACAAGTTAGTGGATACATCAACGGTGCCGGTATTTACAACACCGGCACCCAGGGTAAAGCTACCATCCGCATTAACCACAACACTGGTCGCCTGCTCGATGCTGCCCGAGTTAACCGCCTGAGAAAACACATCCTGGCTCACGCTAGCAGTGAGTAAAACCCGCCCACCTTCTGCATTAATTTCTCCACTATTTAAAACCACCGGGTCGATGCCTAATTCATCCTGCAAAATAGCTTCGGTAACCTGAACACCCAGTAACCCTTGCTGATCAAATGTTAAAACTGCGGCTTTACCCGCGGCTAAATTTACGCTACCCAGTTGTGCAGAGATAACACCATCGTTAGTGACCGATTTTCCAAGCAGCGTGACGCTGCCACCCAGTGAAGCATTAATTAAACCACTGTTAATAACGAAGCCATCAGACCCCATCACTTCGTTAAAAATATAATCGCCATTTAAAAAATCGGAATTTGAAATTTGCAGGCCGGAGGCGATTAAGGCTCCCACATCCACTCGTGAACCCGGGCGAAAGAAAACCCCATTGGGGTTAACAAATAAATTAGTGCCCGCACCGGTTATCTGTCCATAAATATCGGTGGCGGTCGAGCTGTGAATGCGATTGAGTAAGGTGTCGGTGCTGAGCTGATGAATCGTTAGCTTTTCATCGGCGGCCAGGTTTAAGCTATTTCAGTCGATAATCACCGAGGATTGAAACTGGTGGACATGGGTGGTTAAACCCTGGGTGTTAACTGTGGCGGCAGCATTACCCCCCACCACGCCCCTTAAATCCGGGGTAGCATAAGAGAACGAGGGGTAAGAAAATAAAAACGAATAAAAAAACAGTTGAGAGTAGCCGCTTATCCCTAAGCGTAATCGGTTTTTGTAGTGTGTATATATTGTTTTAAATACATTATTAATCACATACATTTTTTTAACGGCCATGTTTTACTGCTCTCTTAAAATTAATAATACACAACATCCCTGTGCTCAATACTTCCTGGTTACTTTTACTGATTTACTAAGTTAATAATCTAACACTCAATATCGTAATCCATTAAATGGAAAAAATATTAATTATTATGGAATAAAAGGTGTTAAAAAAGCCATTCCGGAGCTTGTATCACTTGTAAAAGCAATGGCCAAAGTGTCATTCATTAAAGAAGTGGCCACCGCAAAACCGGTGTAGTTGCCATTTCTAGCTGCGCCATCAGAGCAATTACTCAAATCTAAATTGACAGTATATAAACGTTCAGAGCTGATTGGCAATATGCTTCCAGCATATTCACATGTTGCAAAAATACCCTGATTAGCAGCATCACCAAATTCAAAACTTACATCGCCAGACGTATTGAGTGTGAACCTCATCTTCATATTATTTGTACTATTATTAATGTCGATTCGCCCATTCAAAATTCCGTCCCATTTATTTACAATACTGGCTGAACTGGAAGGGGTATTACTTACGTCATTAAATAACACTTCGAAAGTGCCTGTTCCCGCTCCTGTGTCGTTTGCTGAACCAATAACACCGACAATACCAGCGTTTTCATTAACGGTGCCTGACATTGTGGCTTGAATGACCTCTGGTTCAGCTGTACCTAAATGCATATTGATATAAATACTAACATCAGCGGTAAATGTATCGCCATTCACTACCAAATTGGTTGCATCATAAAGAATGGTTTCATCACCATTGTTATCAACCGTATTCATCATCATGATTCGATTGCCACTAACCATTACACGTAAATCCGCCAGTGTAATCAGGTTGCCGGTTAGATCATTTGGATTGATAACCGTTGCACTGCCTGTGTAATATGCTGAAGGGTTGGCATGGTCATCACTGGTAATAGTGCCGGTAACACTACTAGCCGCGAGCGTTGCGCCGACGGGGCTTGATAAACTGAGGGTGAGGGTTTCATCAGATTCAATGTCGGTATCACCATTGACGGTAACCGTAATCGTGGTGCTAGTTTCACCCGCGACTATTTCTGCGGTACCAGTTGCTGTAGCGTAATCGGTTGCGGCTTCTGCTGTGCCATCTGCTGTGGCAAAGGCAAAGGTAATTGCACCCGTTGATGTTTTATCTAAAGTGGCGGTAAACACTAAATTGGTAGTTCCACTGTCACCTTCAACCGTGGCAACATTGGAAATTGTAATTACGGGTGCTGGCGGAGAACTACTGCTTGAACAACCCTGAATCCCCAGAAGTAACAATGAGCTTAAAAAAACAGTAGATACGAGTGATAAAAATGTAGATTTATTATGACGAACAAAGGTTTTCATAAACATCTTCCCTTAAAAATTGAGTTTCATTTGGCCAATATTAACCGCGCGTTATACAGTTTTGGCCACTGATAGGCTACCGCTAATCTATTGATTACAGGTGACTTTTATCACAATTAACCCTGAGATGAGCGTAACCTTAACTTAATATACTGCCCCAAACAGCCCAAAGCGGGTCTTTTCGCGACAGACTGCTGTCTATTCGTGACAGAATGCGGGGTTTATAGGGTTGGCACCAGGGTGTTGGTTGTTGGTTTGTTAAGCTCGTATTAGGCGGCTATTGTTGTGCTTCTGAATTATATAGGTTGGTATGGGGAAAAGCTTGCATACGCCTTGATATTACAGAAGCGCTCCCCTCCGGAA
>Ga0316205_10001142_pt1 | contig 36561 bp, 34 predicted proteins | sample 3monthpyrite_MG_FD_204941 | JGI IMG/M metagenome (GOLD analysis project Ga0316205, IMG submission 204941) | Microbial mat bacterial communities from mineral coupon in-situ incubated in ocean water Damariscotta River, Maine, United States -... | ecosystem: Environmental > Aquatic > Marine >...
CTGTCGGTTGATAATCTTCAATGCGGCTTTGCACAACCTGTACATTTTTTAAGCCCAACTCACCAACGGCCTGTACCACAAAGCGAGTTCGCTTCATCGCGCTGTCGAGCAGCACAAATGTTTTATCCGGGTTGGCCAAGGCCAAAGGAATACCGGGTAACCCTGCGCCCGTGCCTACATCCAATATTCGCTTACCGTGTAAGTAAGTATTTACACTGAGCGAGTCCAGTAAATGTTGCGCAACCATTTTTTGAATGTCGCGCACCGCGGTGAGGTTGTACGTTTTATTCCATTTGTCGAGCAAGCGCAGGTAGTCGAGTAACTTGGCTTGAATGTCATCATCCAGCTTGCAGTCCATAGACTGCAAGCCCTCAGACAATTGTGCTGCTAAGTTGTCTGAGTGGATCACGGATGACATTATTTTACTACTAAGTAAGTGCTTACTTAGGCTTAGCTTCGCCTGTTGCAATACCTGTCAGTTTATTTAGGGCACCTGTCATTTTCTTTACAATCTTTGGTCGATCGGTAATGTTATGGCGTGAAGCTATGTAAGCAGGGTCATTGTAAGTCAACCATACTTTGCCTTTTTCATCTTCCCAGGCCAAGGCTTTCATTGGTAAATCGATACCGGCTGTTTGGTTACTGGTGAACATGTGTGAACCAAGTTTAGGGTTACCGAATAAAAGCAGCTCGGTAGGGCGAAGTGGGATATTGTTTTTGTTTGCGCCGTCAGAATGACTCCAGCGAGTCACAATTGTAATGCCTTTTTTCTTTAATACATTTTCTAATCTATCGAGCGTTTCTTTAACGCTGAACTTACTTGCTTTGGTAATCATGCCATTGTCAGCAACGGCAAATGATGCGGTCAGTGACGTGATAGAAAATATAACTGCAATGATGAGTGAACGTGTCATGGCTTAGCTCCTAGTGATACTTATTTTTATAATGTCCGTGAAAATTCTTAACCTAGTGAAAACTTCGACCACAGAATAACAACGATGTTACCGCTGATCTGTGCTTTTAAGCACGTTTTTTCAAATGTACCAATAATAAAGAGATAGCAGCAGGGGTCACACCAGGAATTCGCGCTGCTTGCGCAATGGTCTCTGGACGCGTGTCCGCAAACTTTTGCCTAACTTCGGTAGATAAACCTTTAACCGCCGCATAATCCATCGTTGCAGGCAAACTGCGCGCTTCATTATTTTTTAATTTAGCGATTTCATCATGCTGGCGACCGATATAACCCGAGTATTTCGCCTGCACATCAACTTGCGCTGCAATCCGCGGATCATCAACCACCGCGCCGATGCCCGGCAAACTCACTAAGGCATCATATTCAACATCTGGGCGACGCAGTATTTCCAGTGCGCGTGTTTCCCGCGACAAAGTTTGTCCTAGCACGCGCTCTGCATTTTCGGCGCTGATTGAATCCGGCTGTATAACAAGTGCTTTTAAACGTTGCTGTTCCGCTTCAACACCTTCGCGGTATTTGTTAAAACGTTCCCAACGCAGTTCATCCACTAAACCAATGTCATGCCCTTGTTCAGTTAAACGCAAATCAGCATTGTCTTCGCGTAATAATAATCGGTATTCAGCGCGGCTAGTAAACATACGGTAAGGCTCGTTAGTACCACTGGTAATCAAGTCATCAATCAACACACCGATATAGGCTTCATCTCGGCGCGGTGTCCAAGCAGGTTGATCCCGAGTTAGACGCGCTGCATTTAAACCTGCGATTAATCCTTGCGCGGCCGCTTCTTCGTAACCCGTGGTGCCGTTAATTTGGCCGGCAAAAAATAAACCCGGCACATGTTTGGTTTCCAGCGAAGCTTTTAAATCACGTGGGTCAAAGAAATCATATTCGATGGCATAACCTGGCCGTGTAATGTGTGCCTTTTCAAAGCCTGCGATTGAACGCACAAACGCTTCCTGCACATCATAAGGCAAGCTGGTAGAAATACCGTTCGGGTAAACTTCGTGGGTATTTAAACCTTCTGGCTCAATAAAAATTTGATGCGAATCTTTGTCTGCAAAACGGACCACCTTGTCTTCGATGGAGGGGCAGTAACGCGGCCCAACACCTTCAATCACACCCGTGTACATCGGCGAGCGATCTAAGCCGGCGCGAATCAGCTCATGGGTTTTTTCACTGGTGTAAGTGATATGACAAGACACTTGTTCGGGGTGATCCTCCACCGATCCCATGTATGAAAACACAGGTAAAGGCGTATCACCTGGCTGTTCTGCAAGCTGGCTGTAATCGATTGTGCGGCCATCAATGCGTGGCGGCGTTCCGGTTTTTAAACGTTCAACCCGAAACGGCATTTCGCGCAACCGTACCGATAAGGCATTGGAAGGTGGATCACCCGCGCGACCACCTTGGTAATTCGCCTCACCAATGTGAATGCGGCCCCCGAGGAAAGTACCAACGGTTAACACAACGGTCCGCGCGGTAAATTTAAGCCCCATTTGCGTCACAACACCGGCAACGTGATCGCCATCCATGATTAAGTCATCAGCCGATTGTTGGAAAATACTCAGGTTTTCTTGGTTTTCGAGCACAAACCGGATGGCTTGCTTGTACAAAACACGATCGGCTTGCGCCCGTGTCGCCCGTACCGCAGGGCCTTTACGGGCATTGAGAGTACGAAACTGAATCCCTGCTTTGTCGGTCGCTTTGGCCATAATACCGCCGAGTGCGTCGACTTCTTTAACCAAATGACCTTTACCAATGCCGCCAATCGCTGGGTTACAGCTCATTTGGCCGAGGGTATCGATATTGTGCGTGAGTAACAGTGTATTGGCACCACTGCGCGCAGAGGCAAGCGCAGCCTCAGTACCGGCATGGCCGCCACCGATCACAATGACATCAAATGTATGTTGTGCGTGCATATCGCTTTATTTTAACTCATTTTGCGGCAAGTGTAGTGCAACTTATTGAATCCTTGCCTTATTTACCAATACAAAAACTACTGAATATCTCGCCAAGCAGATCATCGCTACTGACTGCGCCCGTGATACTGCCTAATTCTTGGTGTGCATAACGTAAATCTTCAGCAACCAATTCACCGGCTTGCTGTTGTTGCAATGCATCCACACCTTTATTGACATAGTCCGCGGCGCGACGCAAAGCATCTAGATGGCGTCGCCGTGCACTGAAAGAATCACTCCCCGCTTCACGGTAACCGGCGCATTCCTGTAAATGCTGGCTGAGTGCATCTAAACCCAAACCGGTTTTTGCAGAGACATACACATGGACTTCGTCTGCGTCTGTCACCACACCTTGTGCGTGTGCGGCTAAATCAATTTTGTTGTGGACAATGGTGCGGGGCATTTGCGCAGGCAATTTTTCTAACAAGGCCTGCGTCGCTGTGTCCATGCCAATGTTTTCGTCCATGACAAATAACAAACGATCCGCTTGTTCAATTTCGACCCAAGCACGTTTAACGCCTTCTTTTTCAATACTGTCATCACTGTCGCGCAAACCCGCCGTATCTATAATTTCTAAGGGCAAGCCGTTTAATTGAATATGCTCACGCAGCACATCACGTGTTGTGCCAGGAATGTCCGTGACGATGGCAGTGTCGCGACCGGCTAGGGCATTTAACAAACTCGACTTACCGGCGTTTGGTAACCCCGCAATCACTAACACCAAACCTTCGCGCAGCACACAACCTTGTTCAGTGTCCGTCAACAAGTCTTGCATGGTTTGCTGACACTCAACGATTTTCTGTTGTAACTTTTTGTCCGCAAGGAAATCAATTTCTTCTTCTGGAAAATCGATGGCGGCTTCAATGTACATGCGTAAGTACAACATTTGTTCAGCAAGCTCATGCACACGACGTGAAAACTCACCTTGCAGGGAACGCATCGCCGCGCGCGCCGCTTCGCTGCTACCGCTGTCAATTAAATCAGCGATGGCTTCCGCTTGGGCTAAATCAATTTTGTCATTTAAAAATGCTCGTTCAGAAAATTCACCTGGGCGCGCAGGGCGAGCGCCGAGTTCAAACAAACGCGCCAACAACATATCCATGACAACGCGGCCACCATGACCTTGTAGTTCTAAGACATCTTCACCGGTAAACGAATTAGGGCCAGGGAAAAAAAGTGCAAGGCCACTATCAATCGTGCTTGCATCACTATCAAGGAATTTTTTTAAGGCGGCTTTGCGTGGTTCAGGACAAACGCCTAATACAGATTCGGCAATTTTCTTAACCGCTGAGCCGGAAACTCGTACAACACCAACACCACCGCGACCCGGTGGTGTTGCAAGGGCCGCGATGGTGTCGTTAGTCATGTGTCATCGCTGCCGTGTTACTTAGTCTCGCCAGCTGCGACTCGTTTAGTAATCACCCACTGTTGAGCAATCGAGAGCGTGTTGTTCACCACCCAGTACAGAACCAAACCAGACGGGAAGAAGGCAAAGAACACCGTGAACACAATCGGCAACATGCCCATTACTTTCTTCTGAATTGGATCCAGCGGTGCAGGGTTTAATCGCTGTTGCAATAACATCGTTACACCCATGAGTAATGGCAATACAAAGTACGGATCAGCTTTTGATAAATCCGTTAGCCAAAAAATGAACGGTGCCTGACGCATTTCCACGCTTTCGAGTAATACCCAATACAAAGCAATAAAGACAGGGATCTGAATCAAAATCGGTAAACAACCACCAAGAGGATTAATCTTTTCCTCTTTGTACATTTTCATCATGGCTTTTTGGAAGCCCTGCTTATCATCACCAAAACGTTCTTTTAAGGTGTTAAGCCGTGGTGTAACAACGCGCAGTTTTGCCATTGATTTGTAACTGGCTTCACTGAGTTTAAAGAAGACCAATTTAATAACCGCTGTGACGGCGATAATGGCCCAACCCCAGTTACCAAATAAACCGTAAAACCAACTGAGTAACCAGAATAATGGATCTGCAAGAATTGTTAGCCAGCTGTAATCAACTACTAAGCCTAGATTTGGCGCCGCTTCCGTCAACTGACTTTGGAGTTTCGGGCCAACGAATGCACGGTTTTTAAATGTTTTGGTTTCACCGGCAGCAACGGTTCTTAAAGGTGTCACCATGCCAATGACATAGTTCTTATCGTTGGTTACTTTGCTGTAAACATGATTTGTTTCTTTAGGATCTGCAATCCAAGCTGCTAAGAAATAATGTTGAATCATTGCAACCCAACCACCGGTCATTTCCAATTTTAGCTTTTCATCTTGCATATCGTCATAGGTAATTTTTTCATACGGCGTTTCAGCATTTGAAACAACGCCACCCGTATACGTATATATAAAGCTTGATTCATCAACGCCATTACTTTCGCTGCGTTTGTATTGACGGTAGACGCTACCTTGCCATGCTTGGTTATTATTATTGCTAACAACATAATCTAAATCGAAATCGTAACGTCCCCGATAAAAAGTATAGACCTTGTTAACTCGTAAGCCGTCCTGACCTTGCCAATATAAAGTAACCTTGAGTGAATCTTGGCCTTGTTGCATTGCAAACTGTGGCGCAGACGCGGAATAAACACTGGTGTGATCTGGGCTACCCTTTGCTAACAAACCACTTTGCGCAACAAATAAGTGTGAATTGCCATTATCCATTAACAAAAATGCTTTTGAATCTGGTTCAGTTGTATCGGGGTAGTTACGTAATCTGGTTTTAACAATGTCGCCACCGCGGGTGTCGATAACCAAATCATAAACATCGGTTTTAACTTCGATGCTTTTACCTTGAGGAATTGCCGCCGCTGAGATTTGTGGCAATACGGATGATGAACCTGAAGAATCAACCGGAATAGATGGCGCATCGGCTGAAGGTATTGCAGCACTATTTGTCGGTGCCGTTGTTGTCGCAACGGGTGCTGACATAACTGGCCCGTAATCTTTTTCCCACGCCTGATACATCATGAATAAAACGAGTGCCAAAGCGGCAAACAACATTGTGCGAATCATTTCCATATTACTTCTTCTTTAATTCAGTCTTTAATTCAGGCACCGGATCCATTCCCCCCGGATGCCAAGGATGACAACGTAAAATTCTTCGTATCGCTAAGTAAGTTCCCTTAAAAGCTCCATACCTTTCTATGGCTGTATGGGCATAACAGGAACACGTCGGATAAAACCGACAATTTTGACCCATGATAGGGCTTAATACAATTTGATAACCCCGTATTACAATCAAGAGTAGTTTGCGCATTCTCTTACCAAATTTTGCCAATGTTCTTTTAAAACCTTAGCCAACTCAGTATTGGTTTTATTATTTGTAAGGTGTTTCGCCAAAACTACGACATCGACCGCGGGTAGTGTAGCTTTATATAAACGAAAACTCTCGCGGATTTGTCGTTTAATTCGATTCCTATCGACCGCCCGACGTATATGCTTTTTCGCAATCGCCAAACCTAGTCGCGGCTGTGATAAATCATTAGGCGTTGCTAAAACAGTAAACGCTTTACTACCGGATTTTATTGGCTTTGCAAAAACACGCTGATAATCTGACGGACTGATGATCCTGAGACGACGCTGGAAGCCGAATTCACTCACGATCGAAGGGGAGGCTGAGAGGCTAAAACAATGTCGCAAATTGCATATTTACAATATGCGACACAGTTTATTAGGCGCTCAGTGAAGTGCGACCCTTGGCACGGCGAGCGTTAATTATCTTACGACCTGCTTTCGTTGCCATACGAGCACGAAAACCGTGGTTACGCTTACGTTTTAATAAACTGGGCTGAAAAGTTCTCTTCATGACGATGCCTGCATTCTTAATTCAAACTATAAAAAGAGCCCTCGCCTCAAGCGGGAGCGGAAAAGCGGCACAATTTACTTTGGATCGTGATCAAAAGTCAAGATTTATAATGCAAAATGGTTGTGGATAACTTTAGGCTGTGGCGTTACACTTCTGCGTCCACGACCCGTCATAACATCAACATGGAGTATAAAAACGCGGTGTCAGCACCTCTTTGGCAAGCCTGTTTAAACCATCTGGAAGGAGAACTCACCTCCGAACAGTTTAATACCTGGATCCGTCCGCTGCATGCAGAGGAAGAACCAGAGTGTTTACGCCTGCTTGCACCAAACCGTTTTGTCCTAGATTGGGTCAATGAGCAGTTTATTGAGCAAATTACAGCGACTGTCGCGCGTCTAGTCAAAGGCAACGCACCTGCTGTACAGCTGGAAATAGGCAGCCGCCAACTCACCGCGAACACCAATGTCGCCAGTGAAGCAGGCCTCGATCCTGCAAAAATGCGTCGAAATGGCCAACACGGCCCTTCTATTCAATCCGCACCAGAACAAGTACCGGTTCATTTTAGTGCTTTAAATAAGACCTTTACGTTTGATAGTTTTATTGAAGGTAAATCGAACCAATTAGCCCGCGCCGCATCCATGCAGGTCGGTGAAAATTCTGGTGCTGCTTATAATCCACTGCTTATTTATGGTGGTGTTGGTTTAGGTAAAACCCATTTAATGCACGCCGTGGGCAATCTTATATTAGCTAAAAATCCGCAGGCCCATGTGGTTTACCTGCATTCAGAGCGCTTTGTGGCCGACATGGTAAAAGCCTTACAGCACAATGCGATTAACGAATTTAAGCGTTATTACCGCTCTGTTGATGCCCTATTGATCGATGATATTCAATTTTTTGCAGGCAAAGGTCGCTCTCAAGAAGAATTTTTCCATACGTTTAACACCCTGCTAGAACGTGAGCAGCAAGTGATCATGACCTGTGATCGTTACCCCAAAGAAGTAGATGGCCTAGAAGAACGCTTGAAATCTCGTTTTGGTTGGGGGCTTACGGTTGCCATCGAACCACCGGAACTTGAAACGCGTGCGGCTATTTTGATGAACAAAGCATCGTTAGTGCAAATTGATCTGCCCCGTGAAGTTGCTTTCTTCATCGCTAAACGTATTTATTCAAACGTGCGTGAGCTCGAAGGGGCTTTGCGCCGCGTTATCGCCAATGCGCATTTTACGGGTAAAGCGATTACACTGGATTTTGCTAAAGAATCACTAAGAGATCTGTTAGCCTTGCAAGAAAAGCTGGTTAGCATAGATAATATTCAAAAAACGGTTGCTGAGTATTACAAGATCCGCGTCGCTGATTTACACTCAAAGCGTCGAACTCGCTCAATAACAAGACCGCGGCAATTAGCCATGGCCTTAGCGAAAGAATTAACAACCCACAGCTTGCCAGAAATTGGTGATGCTTTTGGTGGCAGGGACCACACAACCGTGATCCATGCCTGTAAAAAAATAAAAGAATTAACAGAATCAGATTCTAGACTTCATGAAGATTACAGGAATTTGTTAAGAACTTTGTCAACATGATGTGAATTACCTGTGTATAAGTCTGTGGACAATTATAAGGCCCTATTTATCCACAGGAGGTGCACAAGTTAAAGCGCTGTTATTGGCGCTTATACACAGGCTTGTAATTGAACCAAGTCAATGAATAATAACTAATTAAATGACTTATGCACAGAAAACCGTGGTACTAATAATAACTATAAGTATATATATACTTAGGAACTAATAATATGAACTTTAAGATCCAACGCGAAGCATTACTTAAACCTTTGCAGACAATTTGTGGTGTTGTTGAACGAAGACAGACATTACCGATACTCTCACATGTGTTGCTAGTTTCTGATGGTGAGCAATTAAATCTTACGGCGACTGATCTTGAAGTTGAAATTATTGCAACAACAAAAATAGAAAATGCCACAGCCGGTGAAGTCACTATCCCTGCACGAAAGTTTTTAGATATTTGTCGAACGTTGCCTGATAACTGCACCATAGATTTTAAGCTTGATGGTGAACGCGCCATTATGCGAGCAGGTAAAAGTCGATTTACGTTATCAACCTTACCCGCTTCTGAATTTCCAAACATTGATGTTGCAGATGATGGCAATAAATTTAAAATTTCTGAAGGCGCACTTAAATCTTTGGTTGACCACACGCAGTTTGCGATGGCACAACAAGATGTTCGTTATTATCTAAATGGTCTTATGCTTGAAATAGCCGATGGTAAATTACGCAGCGTTGCAACAGATGGACATCGTTTGGCAATGTGTGAAATGGCGGCTGATGTAACCGGCATGGAAGCAAAACAAATTATCCTGCCGCGTAAAGGCATCTCTGAATTAGCCCGATTATTAGATGGTGAAAACAAAGAAGTTGAAATTGAAATTGGTAATAATCATATTCGTTTAGTATTTGAAGAATTAACCTTTACGTCGAAGCTAATTGATGGGAAATTCCCTGATTATCAACGAGTTCTGCCACAAAACAGTGATAAAAACTTAGTGCTTAATCGTGAGTCATTCCGCCAGGCACTGACACGTGCGTCTATTTTATCGAATGAAAAATACCGCGGGATTCGTTTGTTAATGGACAATAATACTATGCGTATTGTGGCCAATAACCCAGAGCAGGAAGAAGCTGAAGAACAAGTTGAACTTGAATATGAATACGACGCATTGGAGATTGGTTTCAATGTAACTTACTTGTTAGATGCGCTAAATGCGATTAATACAGAAACTGTAAATCTGGCGCTGAGTGATTCAAACAGCAGTTGCTTAATTACCGCGGTCGGTGAAATGGCTGCAGAATGTCGCTATGTCGTTATGCCTATGCGTCTCTAGAAAATAATCTCAGGTGAGTGTTGAAGTACTTAAAATAACGCATTGTCGTAATATTCAATCCGCACAATTAGCACTAAAGCCCGGACTTAATATTATTACTGGCGCGAATGCCAGTGGTAAAACCAGCCTTCTAGAAGCCTTTAATTTACTGGGCACAGGTCGTTCTTTTCGAACCAGCCGTTTAAATCATGTCATTCAGTCTGAACAAGAGGCCCTAACCCTTTTTGCTCAATTACGCACTGCTGCTGGTATCAGCCAAAAACTGGGGTTTCAATACAAACAGGGCAAGCGTCAATTACGGCTTGATCGCAATCCTATCCATAGCGGGGCTGAATTAGCACACTTATTACCGATACAGCTTATTAACCAGCAAAGTTTCGATCTCATTGACCAGGGCCCAAGCCAACGCCGCAAATTTCTAGATTGGGGTGTGTTTCACGTGGAACAGTCTTTTTATCCGGTGTGGCAACGCTATATGCGAGCAATGAAGCAACGTAATGCGGCATTAAGGCGTTCTATGAAGCAAATAGAGCACTGGGAGCTGGAAATGGCGAGTTCCGCCGCGCAACTGCACAATTACCGAAATGATTATGTAGAAAGTCTGCAACCGCTGTTTACAGACTCAGTGAGCCAAATGCTCGGTTGTGACGACATTACAATGCAATACCGTGCGGGCTGGGAAGCAACTATCCCGTTAAATGAATTATTGGCAAGTAATCGTGAAAAAGATCGGGAACTCGGTTATTCCCGTTATGGGCCTCAGCGCGCTGATTTGGTATTTAAACGCCAAGGGGTTGCGGCAAGAGAACGCCTATCACGTGGGCAGCAAAAATTATTGGTGAGCGCACTGGTTTTAGGCCAAGCGCAATTGCTGACGATGGCAACGGGAAGACCCGGCACAATATTGATTGATGATATTAGCGCTGAGCTCGATGCCGGCCATTGCGGCAAATTAATGAAAGTTTTACTCGCTACCGGTTCGCAATTAGTGGTGACGGCTATTTCACCAGAGCAGCTGCCAGACCTTAAAGGCGAAGATGTTGCGATGTTTCACGTGGAACACGGCGAAGTAAAAGAAGTGGTATAATACCTGACCTGTTTTGGAGAGTAAGAAATGTCAGACGATAATAGTTACGATTCCTCGAATATTAAGGTTTTAAAAGGCCTAGATGCAGTTCGCAAGCGCCCCGGTATGTACATTGGTGATACCGATGATGGCACCGGATTGCATCACATGGTGTTTGAGGTTGTCGATAATTCAATAGATGAAGCCTTAGCGGGACATTGTTCAGAAATACGCGTAACGATTCATAATGGTGAGTCTGTAACGGTCAGTGATAATGGTCGTGGTATCCCAGTAGATATCCATGAGGAAGAGGGTGTTGCCGCTGCAGAAGTGATCATGACGGTGTTGCATGCCGGTGGTAAGTTTGACGATAACTCTTACAAAGTCTCTGGTGGCCTACATGGGGTCGGTATTTCAGTTGTGAATGCTTTATCAGAAGAATTACGTCTTACCATTCGTCGCCATGGAAAAGTACATCAACAAGACTACGTTAAAGGTGTTCCACAGGCGCCACTCGCTGAAATAGGCGATACAGACAGCACAGGCACAGAAGTACACTTCAAACCAAGCTCAGATACCTTTTCAGAAATCGAATTTCATTATGACATCCTCTCTAAGCGATTGAGAGAATTGAGTTTTTTGAATTCTGGGGTGCGTATTGTCCTTGTTGATGAACGCAATGATAGGAAAGACGAATTTGAATACAAGGGTGGTATTAGAGCCTTTGTTGAGCATTTAAACCGCAATAAACAGCCTTTACATGAGAATGTGTTTTATTTCGAAACGGAACAAGACGGTGTAACGGTTGAGTTAGCGATGCAGTGGAACGACTCTTATCAAGAGAACATTTTCTGTTTTACCAACAATATTCCCCAGCGCGACGGAGGTTCACATCTATCCGGTTTTCGTTCGTCATTAACGCGAACATTGAACCAATACATTGATTCTTCAGGGAAAAATAAGGTTTCAACGACTGGTGACGATGCCCGCGAAGGCCTTACCGCAGTATTATCCGTGAAAGTACCGGACCCTAAATTTTCATCTCAAACAAAAGACAAACTGGTTTCATCAGAAGTAAAAGGCATTGTTGAAACCACCATGAACGAAAAACTCAGTGAGTACTTACAAGAACGTCCTTCAGATGCAAAAGCGATTGTTAGCAAAATGGTTGATGCAGCCCGCGCACGTGAAGCCGCGCGTAAAGCACGTGAAATGACACGCCGCAAAGGCGCGCTTGATATTGCAGGTTTGCCCGGCAAGTTAGCAGACTGCCAAGAAAAAGATCCTTCGCTTTCAGAAATTTTTCTAGTGGAAGGGGACTCGGCTGGCGGATCAGCGAAGCAAGGTCGTGATCGCAAATATCAGGCTATTTTACCGCTCAAGGGTAAAATCTTAAATGTTGAAAAAGCCCGCTTTGATAAAATGCTTTCTTCGGCTGAAGTCGGCACGTTAATTACAGCGCTGGGTTGTGGTATCGGTAAAGAAGAATTTAATCCTGATAAATTACGTTACCACCGCATTATTATCATGACCGATGCGGATGTTGATGGATCGCATATTCGAACGTTACTGCTAACTTTCTTTTATCGTCAAATGTATGAATTGGTTGAACGCGGTCATTTATACATTGCGCAACCACCGTTATATAAGATTAAGAAAGGCAAACAAGAACGTTACATTAAAGATGATGTAGAAATGAACCAGTTCTTGGTACAGGAAGCGCTTGATAAAGCAGCGTTAACTGTGAACCAAGAAACACCACCGATCAGTGGCCAAGGTTTAGAAACATTAATACAAAGCTATACCAATGTGATGGCAACCATTGCGCGCATCGGTAAACGCTTTAATGCACCTGCGTTAATGAAAATGATTTACATGCCAGTTGTTGACGATGACATGACGAAAGATGCCGCTGCTCTAACAGCATGGGCAGCTGAATTAACAAGTCGTTTAAATTCAGATGAAGACAGTTTTTCATACGGCGCTAAAGTGTTGCAAGACACAGAACACGCGACGCATATTGTGCAGCTTGATGTAACCAAACACGGTTTAACTAACAGCGTTGTATTTAGTCATGACTTCTTTGTGTCAGGTGAGTATCGAGCCATTAAAGACATGGCGATACAGCTTGATGGTTTAATTGGTGAAGGCGCTACGATTAAGCGGGGCGAACGTGAAGCTGAAATTAGCAGTTTCCGTGAAGCCATTGATTGGTTAATGAAAGAAGCCAAACGCGGCCAAAGTTTCCAACGCTATAAAGGTTTAGGTGAAATGAATCCTGAACAACTCTGGGAAACCACCATGGATTACGATCAACGTCGTTTATTGCAGGTTAAAATTGAAGATGCGATCGCAGCCGATGATTTATTTACCACTTTAATGGGTGATCAGGTTGAACCACGCCGTGACTTCATTGAAGAAAATGCTTTATCTGTAGGTAATTTAGACGTCTAATGAAAACATGGGCTGTTTATTTATCAGGTGAAATTCATACCGATTGGCGCGAACAAATTATTAGTGGCGCCAAGCAAGCAGACCTTGCGATTGAATTCACATCTGCAGTGACTGATCACGAGTCAAGTGATGCAGCAGGTGATGTACTCGGTGCCGAAGATGATAATTTTTGGCGTGACAATAAATCTGCCAAAGTTAATGCTATCCGCACAAAAACCTTAATTGAAAAAAGCGACATTGTCATCGTCCGCTTCGGCGATAAATACAAACAATGGAATGCCGCATTCGATGCAGGACAATGCGCCGCTCTTGGCAAACCGTATATCACCTTACACGATGAAGCGATTATTCATCCATTAAAAGAAGTCGATGCGGCAGCCATGGCCTGGGCAAAAACCCCACAACAAGTTGTCGAGCTGTTAACGTATATTACAAAACAAAAATAATAACTCGAGGTCTTTTGTTATGATCTATAACGAGCAAGAAAAACAGCAACAATTAAAAACGATTTCCAAAAAAATAATAAAGGTTCAAATTCTAGGCGCACCTGGCACAATTCTGCTCGGCCTAGCGCTGTACGCCATTTTCGGTGCAGAGGGCGATGCTTTTCACCCGCTGTTAAATAATATGGATGTAGTTTACAGCATGCTAATAATAGGCATTGTGATCATGGTTTGGGAATTTGTAACGTTTATCTCGTTGGTGCGTAAACGGGCTGAATTGACAAAGGAATAGAGGGCACCTCTAAATTGTTTTTGTTTTATAGAAACCTAAAATCAGCGCAATTAAGTTTGTTTTAGCTTTTTACGTTGCTCGTTCATCCAGGTTTCGGCTTCTTTGTTTATATCAGAAGCTTTGCGGCCATCCGTTAGGATGACAGGCCCGATGACAACTTTTACGATGCCAGGTTGTTTGAGAAAACGACGCTTTGGCCAGAACTCTCCAGCATTATGTGTAACAGGGATAACGGGCCTACCTGTTTTAGCGGCTAACATTGCCCCGCCAATGCCAAAAGGCTTGGTTTCTGTGGGTTGTAAGCGGGTGCCTTCGGGAAAAGTAATTACCCAGCGGCCTTTGTTAAGCCTTTGTTTTCCTTGAGTAATTACTTGATTGAGTGCTTTGCGGCCGGCTTTTCTATTAATCGCTATCGGCTCGAGTACCCAGATAGCCCAGCCAAAGAAGGGTATCCAGAGCAATTCACGCTTAATTAACCAAGTTTGCAGCGGCAGGACATTGGTAAGCGCCAGGGTTTCCCAGGTAGATTCATGCCGACTAAAGACAATCGCCGACTCAATACCCTCAATGTTCTCGAGTCCTTCAACTTCATATTGAATATTGCAGGTGACTTGTAACCACCACAAAACAAAGCGATGCCAAAGATGCAGATAACGATAGCGCCAGTGATGTGGAAGTAAGATTGTTAAAAAACACGGCGTAGCAAGTATGATGGTTGCCAGAATCATCCCTATTGAAAAAAGCAGAGAGCGTAAAAAAAGCATCTTATTAGTTGTTCTTAAGTGTGCCGTTAAGTAAGGCATTAACAGCTTGTTTTAAGTCACAGTAAACGGGGACATCTTCAATACCTTCTGCATTATAAAGGGTGGTTGAGCCCTTACCGGTGCGTACGAGAATGGGTTGGCCGCCGGCAGCTTGTGCAGCTTTAATATCTCGCAGTGAATCACCAATACAAGGTACGTTGTATAGCTTAGTGTTAAGGCGTTTTGATATTTGTTCAAACAAACCGGGTAAGGGCTTGCGACAGTCACAGTTATCTTTAGGGCCATGTGGGCAAAAGAAAATAGCATCGATACCACCACCGTACTCTTGTGCCAGACTGTGCATTTTATCGTGTATGGCGTGGAGGGTATCGAGATCGAAAAGTTTACGCGCAATACCGGATTGATTGGTTGCAACGACAACTTGCCAGCCAGCATTTTTTAGCTGTGCAATAGCTTCCATGCTACCGGGTAAAGGTTGCCATTCGTCAGGTGACTTTATGAACTCATCCGAGTCTTCATTAATGACACCGTCGCGATCTAGAATAATAAGCGGCATGGCTAGGTTACATCTCTAAATTCTGAAACACGGATTTTACTATTGATCATTTTGGATTCACGTTTCATCAGCTTATCCATTTTTTTCCAAAAAGAAGCTTTAAGATCAAAATCGGCAGAGATTGCGGTGCCCATTACAAGAATCATTAAGTCAGCGCATTCTTCAGCAAGTTGTTCGGTAGATTTGCCTTTGGTAATAGCAGAAGAAATTTCGCCAAGTTCTTCTGCCATGAGTGCAACGCGATAAGGAAGATCTTCACCACCGGTGCCTTTGAAGTCATGCTTGTCGTGGAAAGCCTGTATGGCACAAAGCATGTCATCATAAGAATCTAGATTCTGCATATTGTCCATTGGCGCTCCTTAATTTTGTAAGCGTGATAAATCCGCAATTCGTAAAAATAATTGGCGTAAGGTATTTAATAAAGCCAGACGGTTATTTCGAATTGCTTCATCATCTGCCATGACCATGACTTTATCAAAAAAAGTATCAACAGGATCACGCAAGCTAGCAAGATTGCTTAATGCAGTTGTGTAATCACCACTGGCCAATAAAGGCTCAACTTTTGAAAGTGAAGCTTGAATAGCATCGTATAAGCCCTTTTCTTCATCACCTTCAAATAAGTGGGTATCAATTGTTTCCGCGACGGGTTGTTTACTTTTCTTTAGAATATTCGTAATACGCGTGTTAGCTGCGCTTAAGCTTTCAGCTTCTGGTAGTTTGCGAAAAGCGGCCACTGCACGTAGGCGTTGATCAAGTTCATTGAACTGTCCTGGTCGAAGACTAACAATGGCTTCAATTTCGTCACCGGCAAAATCCTGATTACTGTAGTAAACAGTTAGGCGGCCTAGAATAAAATCAAAGACATCATCAATTACATTGTCAGCAACATTCAATTGAGGTGCTAAGGTTTTATAATTTTCTGCAGCGCTAGCAATTAGATCATGCACATTAATGTTGAGTGAGCACTCCATGCAAATACGTAAAATACCGAGCGCAGCTCGACGCAGTGCATAAGGATCTTTTTGACCAGTGGGTGGCTGACCAATTGCGTATAGGCCAACTAAGGTATCAAGCTTGTCAGCAATAGAAACAGCTTGGCCAATAATATTATCTGGTAGCTCATCGCCAGCAAAGCGAGGCCGGTAATGATCTTCGATTGCCTGAGCAACATCATCAGTTTCGCCATCTGCACTGGCATAGTAGCGCCCCATGACACCTTGTAGATCGGGAAATTCGTTAACCATTTCTGACATTAAGTCACATTTACACAGTTGCGCAGCACGTACTGCCGCAGCGCTATCTTGGCCTAGGGTGTCGGTAATATTCTTTGCTAATGCGGCGATACGTTCAGATTTATCGTGAACGCTGCCGAGTTTTTTCTGGAAGACAACTTTTTTAAGGCTTTCTTGATGCGCATCAAGACGGTGTTTTTTATCTTGTTGCCAGAAAAATTCTGCATCAGAAAGACGAGGTCGAATAACGCGCTCATTACCTTTACGCACAGTATCAAGATTACTGCTATCAATATTGCTAACGGTAATAAAGTTTGGCATTAAGTTGTTATTGTCATCGAGCATGTGGAAATATTTTTGATGCCCTTTCATAGAACTAATTAAACATTCCATTGGCACATCGAGAAAAGATTGATCAAAGTTACCCAGTACCGCGACAGGCCATTCAACCATGGCGGTTACTTCATCAAGCAAGGCTTCATCAATGACAGCGGTGCCGTTTGCTTTGGCAGCGATATCGATGACAGCATGTCTGACGATTTCACGTCGTTCTGCAAAGTCAGCAATGACATGGCCTTGTGATTTTAATAAATCAGCATAATTAGCCGGATCAAATATCGACATGGCGGTTGGGTGATGGAAACGATGCCCTTGTGTTTTGTTATCACTCTTGATGCCAAGTATTTCAGCATCAATAACGCTGGTGCCAAGCAATAAAACGATCCAGTGAACGGGACGGACAAATTGTGCATCACCAGCACCCCAACGCATGCGCTTAGGAATCGGTAATTTATCCAGCGCTTTGCGAACAATATCGGGAATTAGTTCAGCAGCTGTTTGACCTTTTTCATGCAAGGTATAAGCAAGCCATGCGCCTTTATCTGTTTTAAGCTGAGAAAGCTTATCAACAGATTCAACACCACAAGAACGTGCAAAACCTTCGGCGGCTTTGGTTGGGCAACCATCATCACCAAAGGCGGCAGTTAAAGCAGGGCCTCGACGTTCGATTTCTTGATCGGCTTGTTTCTCAGCTAGATCAGTAATTAATAATGCTAAACGGCGTGGCGCAGCAAAGGCTTTGATGCCGTTATGATCAAGGCCGGATTCTTTTAAATCAGCAGAAACGCTTTTTTCAAAAGATTGCGATAATTTAAGCAGTGCTTTGGGTGGCAATTCCTCGGTACCGATTTCAATCAGTAAATCATTTGTTGTACTCATGATTTACTCCCCTTCACCATCGGGAAGCCAAGCGCTTCTCGTTTAGCGAAGTAAGCTTGTGCAACGGCACGGGATAACGTCCGGATACGAAGAATATAAGCTTGTCGCTCTGTTACAGAAATAGCGTGACGCGCATCAAGTAAATTAAAGGTGTGCGATGCTTTTAATACTTGTTCGTAAGCAGGCATGGGCAGATCGGCTTCAATGAGTTGCTGACTTTGTTTTTCACAGCTATCAAACCAGGCAAATAAGGTGTCCACATCTGCGTGTTCAAAGTTGTAAGTGGATTGTTCAACTTCGTTTTGATGGAATACGTCGCCGTAGGTAATGATACCGGAATCACTTTTCGACCAAATTAAATCAAATACGCTATCAACCCCTTGCATGTACATGGCAAGTCGCTCTAGACCGTAGGTGATTTCACCAGTGACTGGTCGACATTCTAGCCCGCCAACTTGTTGGAAATAAGTAAATTGGGTGACTTCCATGCCATTGAGCCAGACTTCCCAACCGAGCCCCCAAGCTCCAAGGGTCGGTGATTCCCAGTTATCTTCGACAAACCGAATATCATGTTCGAGCGGGTCAAAGCCGAGTAATCGCAAAGAATCGAGGTAGAGTTCTTGGATATTTTCAGGTGAAGGCTTTAGTGCGACCTGAAACTGGTAATAATGTTGTAAGCGGTTCGGATTTTCACCATAACGGCCATCAGTTGGGCGGCGTGAAGGTTGAACATAGGCCGCACGCCAAGGTTCAGGTCCGATTGAGCGTAAAAACGTCGCTGGATGAAAGGTGCCAGCACCGACTTCCATATCGAAAGGTTGCAGAATGGCACAGCCCTGATCAGCCCAAAATGACTGCAAAGTGGCGATGAGACCGTGAAATGTCGAAATATCTGTGGCGTTACTCATGGTAATGTTTGTTTTTTAACCCAAAATCTTACAATTAGCGCGCAAGTATACCGTGAGTATGGCTAGAGTTGAACGTAAACGGGCTATTTATTCCTTAATATATGATTGGCCGTAGTTTCTGATAGAAACGCTCTGTTATAATGGCGCCCCCTTAAAATCGGTATTTATTAGCATGGCATCAACACAACGCAAAGCAGTCGCTTTAATTTCAGGTGGACTCGATTCTCTTCTTGCTGCAAAAGCAGTCATGGAGCAAGGCGTGCACGTTGAAGGCATTAACTTTTATACCGGTTTTTGTGTCGAAGGCCATACTCACGCGATTCGTAAAAAAGACAAAGCTAAACCGAAGCGCAACAATGCACTGTGGGTTGCGGAACAGTTAGGCATAAAATTACACATCGTTGATGTGATTGAAGAATACAAAGACGTTGTGATTAACCCATCTCATGGTTATGGCCAACACATGAACCCTTGTTTAGATTGCAAAGGCTTCATGGTGAAAAAAGCGCATCAGTGGATTGGTGAAAATGATTTTGATTTTATTATCACTGGCGAAGTGATTGGTCAGCGCCCAATGTCACAACGCAAAGAAACAATGCCGGTGATTGCGCGTGAATCAGGTGCGGGTGATTTGTTAGTGCGACCATTATGCGCACAACATTTACCGCCGACGTTGCCAGAACGTGAAGGCTGGCTAGATCGTGAAAAATTATTTGATTTCAGCGGCCGAACCCGTAAACCACAAATGGCACTCGCCGAACAATATGGGTTTGAAGATTACGCGCAACCTGCCGGTGGTTGTTGTTTCTTAACCGACGCGCATTACTCGAAAAAAATTGCTGATTTGTGGACATCACGTGGCGAACGCGATTATGAACTAGATGACATTATGTTATTAAAAGTGGGTCGGCATATTCGTCCAAGAGAACATTTTAAATTGATCATTGGTCGCGAAGAAGGCGAGAATAATTTTCTTTCAGGTTATCGCAAAATGTTTACGAGCATTAAGATAACAAGTCACGCTGGCCCATTAACAATGATTGATGGTGAAGTGAATGACGATGACCTTGAGTTAGCGGCGCAAATTGCTGCACGTTATAGCCAAGGAAGAACAGCAGAAAAAGTACAAGTAGAAATTACAAACAAAGAAGGCGTTAGTAAATTAATTGATGTTACGCCAATGCCCGTTAGCCAGCTTGATGAAGCATGGCAAGTATAGTTAAGCACTATATACAAAGGATTAAATAGGGTTTAGCAATGTCACATTACACACTTGATGCAAAGAGATTAATGTGTCCCATGCCGGTAATTCGCACACAAGATAAAGTCGCCGAATTACAAGCTGGGGATACTCTTGAAGTGACTTGCACCGATCCAGGTGCGCTCAATGATATTCCTGCTTGGTGCCGTATCAACGGTCACGAGATGATCAGCAGTAGCGAAGATAAAGGTGAAGTAATTATCACGGTTAAAGTGGGCGCAGTATAATGCCTAATGATACTGTAATTGATAAAGACGCCCGTTATCGTGAGGTGCGTAAAGTAACCTTAATAGGTTCAGCATTAGATTTATCGCTCGCGGTTGCAAAAATTATTGTTGGTTACATCGGCCAGTCACAAGCTTTAATCGCGGATGGCATACATTCAATGTCTGATCTTCTAACAGACTTTATGGTGCTATTTGCATTTAAACATTCAAATCGTGAGGCAGACGAAGATCATCCTTATGGCCATGGCCGTATAGAAACATTAATGACGGTTGCATTAGGACTCGCGTTAATCTTGATTGGGGTTGGGATTGCATGGGATGCAATCAATCGATTATTTGAACCGGATTTATTATTGCATCCAAGCTGGATTGTTTTAGTTGTTGCAGCCATTTCAATTATTTCTAAAGAAGCCATTTATCATTACACCATGACGGCAGCGCGTAAGTATAAATCCGCATTATTGCGTGCGAATGCATGGCACAGTCGAACAGATGCTATTTCTTCGATAATTGTTTTTGTCGGCGTGCTGGGATCAATGGCAGGTTTGGATTACTTAGATGCCATTGCAGCCATTGGTGTTGCGCTGATGATTATAAAAATCGGTTGGGATTTGGGTTGGCACAGTGTGCGTGAATTGATTGATACCGGTTTAGAAATTGAAGAAGTAGAACGGATTCGAAAAATTATTACCGAGGTCGAAGGTGTTCGCTCGATGCACATGTTGCGTACACGTAAGATGGGTGCTGACGCCTTTGTCGATGTACACATTCAGGTAGATTCTATGCTGAGTGTGTCCGAAGGCCACCAAATAAGTGAAATTGTCAGGCAACAATTAGTCCGTAATATCGAAGATGTATCAGATGTGACAGTGCATATTGACCCGGAAGACGACGAATTTGCAGCAATTAGTTGCCAATTACCATCAAGGAAGCAGATAATGGCACGCTTGCAAGAAGCATGGCGGGATATTGAAGCAGCAAAACAAATTCAGTCGGTGACGTTGCATTATTTGGATGGGTTTATCCATATTGATGCTAAATTGCCTTTGAGTCTGGCATGCGTCGATACAACTGAAAAATTGATAGCGGATTTGAAAGAATCGGCCGTTGCGCTTAAAGAAGTACAAGAAATAAAAATAGGCTTTTATACTGATTAATGCACTTTATTGGTGCAAGAGGCCAAATTAGCGCTCTTTATTGGTGCGTTTAAGTGGCAAAAAACTGATATTGGTATAATAATTTTAATATATACAAAGACTTATGTAGTGGCATAATTAATGCACTGTATAGGAACAAATTAAGCATTGTCGCATTAGCGGCGCAATACAAACTAGTTAGATAGTCATTTAGGACAATAGCGGAGGAGACATCACCATGTCCGTAGTAAAAGTTAAAAAGATAATGAAAGACAACGACGTTCAGTTCGTTGACATGCGATTCACCGATACCATCGGTAAAGAACAGCACGTAACGATTCCTGCAAAAGTTGTGGACGCTGATTTCTTCAAAGAAGGCAAAATGTTCGACGGTTCTTCAATCGCTGGTTGGAAAACAATTAACGAATCAGACATGATTTTGATGCCAGATCCTTCTACAGCCATGATGGATCCTTTCATGGATGAGCCAACAATGATCATTCGTTGTGACATTGTTGAACCAGACACAATGAAAGGCTACGAACGTGATCCACGTTCTATCGCGCGTCGTGCTGAAGAATACTTAAAGAAAACTAAGATTGGTGATGTTGCTTATTTTGGTCCTGAAAATGAATTCTTCGTTTTTGACGATGTTCGTTGGGGCTCGGATATGACGGGTTCTTTCTGCAAGATTGATTCAGAAGAAGGCGAATGGAACTCAGAAAAAGTGTATGCCGATGGCAACATGGGTCACCGTCCAGGCACTAAGGGCGGTTACTTCCCAGTGCCACCTGTAGATTCGCTTCAAGACATGCGTTCGGCAATGTGTCTTGCAATGGAAGACATGGGTCTTGAAATTGAAGTTCATCACCACGAAGTTGCAACCGCTGGTCAGTGTGAAATTGGTGTTGGTTTTAACTCTCTCGTTGCTAAAGCTGATGAAGTACAAGTACTTAAATACTGTGTACAAAACGTTGCACATGCCTACGGAAAAACAGCAACCTTCATGCCTAAGCCAATTGTTGGTGATAACGGCAGTGGTATGCACGTACATATGTCTATCGGTAAGGATGGCAAGAACACATTCTCTGGTAACAAGTACGGCGGTCTTTCTGACAACGCGCTTTACTACATTGGTGGTGTCATCAAGCACGCTCAAGCATTGAACGCGTTAGCAAATGCTTCAACTAACTCTTACAAGCGTTTAGTACCGGGTTTTGAAGCACCTGTTATGTTGGCTTACTCAGCACGTAACCGTTCAGCATCAATTCGTATTCCCTTCGTTACAAATCCTAAAGCACGTCGTATTGAAGTGCGTTTTGGTGATTCAACAGCGAATCCATACCTTTGTTTTGCAGCATTTATGATGGCTGGCCTTGATGGTATCCAAAACAAAATTCACCCTGGTGATGCAATGGATAAAGATTTATACGACTTACCAGCTGAAGAAGAAGCGAAGATCCCACAAGTTTGTTACTCACTTGACCAAGCGCTTAGTGCACTTGATAAAGATCGCGACTTCCTTAAAGCAGGCGGCGTATTTACTGATGACACCATTGATGCCTACATTGCATTGAAGATGGAAGAAGTAACACGTATGCGTATGACAACTCATCCAGTTGAGTTTGATATGTACTACAGCCTGTAATTACTGCTTAAGTAATTTGCAGTTTAAGAACGCCTTCCCCTGTGGAAGGCGTTTTTTATTGCCTGTAGGATAGCTGGAACTGGAATTGTGAAGCAGTTGTCATAATAATTGTTGCTGTAAATCACAAGCTTGCTATGCTCAGGTATAGAAAATGGAGAAAAAACAATGCAGAAGCTAATAATCTCATTCGCGATCCTAAGTTTAATCATGCCGAGTGTTGCTTTTGCGAAGCTTTATAAGTGTAAGAATGATGCTGGTGAAGTGGTTTATACCGATCAGCCCTGTCAGGGCGGCAAAGGTGAGGAATTAAAGTTGCCACCGTTTTCGACGTATTCTCCAACTATTGTGCCTGTCCCAGCTTCTGCAAATAAAGTTAAAGAAGATCCCGCGGCTTCATATAAAGTGTTTGAGATTTTAACTCCCAAAGACGATAAATTAGTGACTTCAACCACGGGTACAGTGAATGTGACGTTCAAGCTTGAAGGGCCACTATTAAGCTTAAAAGGGCATAAGTTTGCAATAGCGCTCGATGGTAAGAAGCTAAAGAGTCGCGGTGTTACAAATCAGATTCGTTTAAATAGCGTCAACCCTGGAACGCACTCTGTGCAAGTGTTTGTTGTGGACGCAGAGAATAAGGTTATAAAAAGTTCCAATTTAATAAATTTTCATATGAAATCTCGCTCGCAAGAAAACCGCCCAACTCCAGACCAGCCAGAACTGCTTAGAGGTATACCGGGAAGCAGTAATAACATCCCAGGTGGTAGCGGTACGATACCCGGTGGATCGCGAAATATCCCTGGTGGCCGATAACTTTCAGAACTAATCCCCCCTGCAACAAATATGTGCACTATAATAGTGCATAGAGGGTTGCGTACCATTCTATGGTTAAAATTCCGATAACGTTAATAATATTAAATTTCTTTATTTATCAATGGATTACAATAGTGTAAAAGACGTTTGTGATTAGCTGACAATACGTTTGAAAGTGGTTCGACTTTTGCAATGTAGATCTAACATGATAACCGCGATGCTTAAAAAGGAAGACCAGTTGTTAAATATTACAGATAATTTATCGACTTCTGTGTTGGTTTTAAATTCAAGTTTGGTGATTGAATACATGAATTCGGCTGCAGAAGTGCTTTTGGCCGCAAGTTTAAGACAGAACAAAGGCCAGCCAATTAAGGAGCTGCTCCCCGCAGAACCCGCGTTTATCGAAAAAATACGCCAAGTGGTGAAAGACGGTCAGGGTTTTACCCAACATGAATTAGCGTTAATCCTGACTGAAGACAAAAGAATTACCGTTGATTGCACCGTCAATATTGACGATAGCCAGCCAGACCTACATTTATTAATTGAAATGAAACAGGTCGATCGGCACTTACGAATTTCAAGAGAAGAGCGCCTGCTAGCACAAAATGTGGCGACTCGAGCATTGGTACGTGGTTTTGCACATGAAGTTAAAAATCCATTGGGGGGTTTACGCGGCGCGGCACAATTACTCGAAGCCGAATTACCAAGTAAAGATTTAAAAGAATACACACAGATAATAATTGGCGAGGCGGATCGTTTACAAAACCTAGTTGACGGGATGTTAGGACCAAATAGTTTGCCCAATGTAACAAAGTTAAATATTCATGAAGTCATTGAGCGAGTAAGAAGCTTGGTGCTGGCAGAAGTACCGGATGGCGTGAAAATTGTAAGAAATTACGATGTCAGTATTCCAGAGTTCATGGCCGACAAAGATCAATTAATACAATCAGTATTAAACATTGTTCAAAACGCAATTCAGGCAACGCAAGAAAAAGGCACGATTGAATTAAAAACGCGAATAGAAAGACAGTTAACAATCGGCAATATACGGCATCGACATGTATTGCGTTTAGACATCACAGATGACGGCGTAGGCATACCAGAAGAAATGCAGCAAAGAATTTTTTACCCAATGGTAACAAGTAGAGCTGAAGGCACTGGAGTTGGTTTATCTATTGCACAGTCACTTGTAAATAGACATGGCGGATTGATTGAGTGTTCAACGCAATCAGGTAAAACCTGTTTCACAATTTTACTGCCACTTGAAATGGAGAAGAAAGAAAATGACTAAGGATAAGATTTGGATTATTGATGATGATCGATCCATTCGTTGGGTGCTAGAAAAGGCGCTGGAAAAAGCGAATATGGAAGTCATCAGTTATGAAAATGCAAATCGAATTATGGCAGATTTAGAAAAGCAGCAGCCTGATGCAATTGTCACAGATATTCGTATGCCAGGACTCAATGGATTAGATTTACTCGATAAACTCAATTCATTTTATCCGGATTTACCAGTCATTATAATGACCGCACATTCTGATTTAGAGAGTGCCGTGTCAGCCTATCAAGGCGGTGCTTTTGAATATTTGCCAAAGCCGTTTGATGTTGATGAAGCAGTAGAAATGGTAAGTCGCGCGGTTGAGCTACGAAAAGAAAAAAAGACGATCACTTCTGAAGAAATTAGCACTACAACAGAAATCATTGGTGAAGCACCTGCAATGCAGGAAGTGTTTCGTGCTATTGGTCGATTAGCGCGATCGAACATAACGGTTTTAATCAATGGTGAATCAGGTACAGGTAAAGAACTCGTTGCACTGGCATTGCATCGTCATAGTCCGAGAGCAGATAAAGATTTTATTGCCATTAACACCGCAGCAATACCAAAAGATTTACTTGAGTCTGAATTATTTGGGCATGAAAAAGGTGCTTTTACCGGTGCGCAAAGTTTGCATCGGGGGCGTTTTGAACAAGCGGACGGCGGGACATTATTTTTAGATGAAATTGGTGATATGCCGGCTGAACTCCAAACGCGGTTATTGCGTGTGTTAGCGGAGGGTGAGTTTTATCGTGTAGGTGGCCGTACTGCTGTGAAAGTCGATGTACGTATTATCGCAGCCACGCATCAGAATTTAGAAAAATTAGTTAACGAGGGACGTTTCCGTGAAGATTTATTTCATCGCTTAAACGTCATTCGTATTCATGTTCCGCCTTTGCGTGAACGTCGAGAAGATATTCCATTACTCATGAATTTCTTCTTGGCAGCTGCTGCAAAAGAGTTAAACACAGAAGTTAAAAGGCTCCTCCCTGAAACAGAGAAATATTTAACCGGTATAGAATGGCAAGGAAACGTTAGACAGTTAGAAAATATTTGTCGCTGGTTAACGGTGATGGCGCCAGGTCAAGAAGTCCACATGGATGATTTACCGCCTGAATTACGTGAAAACTATGCAGCGGAATCGGCAACAACTGAGAACTGGCAAAAAGCACTGGAACGTTGGGCAGATAATCGCTTGGTTAGTGGTGATCAAAATCTGCTTGATTCCGCGGTACCAGACTTTGAACGCATCATGATACGCAGCGCATTAAGACAAACCGGTGGCCGCAAGCAAGATGCGGCGAGACTACTTGGCTGGGGGCGCAACACACTGACACGCAAGATAAAAGAATTAGATATGGAGCTTAACTAGATATTTACGATATTTAGGGTCAGAGTCAAAACTAATAGCATTATCTCTACTTATGATGGATCTGAATAGTTTTGACTCTGACCCTAAATTAATTAGTAGAGTTGTAGAGTTCTCGTAGGTAGATTGTTGAATCGTTGCCACGGAATATACCAAAGGTGGCGCTGGCTGTTGGGTCATTGTTGTGATTTCCATCGTTATCCCAATCAAATTGTAACCATGGTTGTTCAAGTAGAATACCGCTCTCGAGTAGCGGTGTAATAACAACGCTACCTTGATTACCTATACCCGGTGCTGAAAGCGTTAAGGTTGCAGCACCACCACTGAATGCAGAAAGTGTCGGGGTCGTTTCACCCGCACTTAAACTTCCTTGATAGTTGTCTAGATTTAAATGTCCCCAAGTAGGTGGGCCGGCAGGCGCAATAGTCAGAGCAGTACATGTGTCACCGGTCGAAGCGGTGAAGTCATTAGTAAGGCTATCATAATATTCTGCGGTAATGGGTAGTTGTAGGTTCACTAATTCAGAACCAAATGCATTGCCTATATTTAGTCGACCAAAACGTAACTGCGTACTGCCAATATTATTGACGGAATAAGTTTCACATGTTCCATCATTATTGCTGTCAAAACAAACGCCATCTGCATCGGTTAGATCAGGAACAGTAAAATCGAGATCAAGGTCTGCAGCAAAGGGTATTGCTGGATTAGCACCAGCGCCTGCCGTGTCCCGAGGATCAATAGGTCGTAGATACATAATTTGTTCGTTTGTTATCGTTAGCTCGCCTTGTCCGTTAGCATCGGTATCGCCAGTACGGACGACGGTACCTGATGCAGGGGCATCAAGCGTGGCAGGAGTGGTTACGTTGTTTGAATAAGCGCGACTAGAAAGGTTTGCAGAATATTTCCAGAACCCACCCAGATCATAATTTTGTGTTGTGCCGCCACCGTCTTCAACCGCGGTTAAAGTGATTACAGGATTGGCGGTAAAATTAATAACCTGATCCATGTAGCTGAAGCTGCCACAACTATCGGTAAGTGTTGGCATGTTATCAGTAACATTAAACCTATCGGGGATGAATCGACCAATATAACTACTACGGCCTAGAATATTTTGTCCACTACCCAAGTAATTAGAAGTGCTGGCATTGATTTCAATAATGCCCACTTCAGGCCAGTTAGTTGTAACAGCGCCAGTACCATTAGTGATGGCGGCGCTGGTGGAAGACAGCGCAGGGTTCATTCCTCCTAATGGTGCGATCAGTGTTGTGCTTAAAATCGCTGAGGCATCGAAATTAGCCGTCGTTGTATTATCCGCAATATTGGCTGGATTGGTTGTGGGGTCGCTGTCATTGAAGCCATCGGCAATGCCATCATCATTGGTGTCGTCTGCTTGTTGCCATTGAACCCCTTCTAGATTGAAATCAAAATCAACACCGGCAGTGAACGATGCGTCACCGCCACTACTGGTTGCGGCATTGTTACCTACAATAGCTGGAATTCGTATTGCTAAAGGTCGCACCACGTATGGATTTGAGGAGCTTGCTAACGTCTCACCGGATGGATTGCCGTTGGCTAAGGGAATATCATAACGGGCATGAAGTTGCATTTGTCCAGCATCTGGATAGTTGAGCACTAGGCTGGTTGTTGCATTAGCAATAAAATTAAGTGATACGCCAGTATAACTGGTTGTTAGAGGCGCACCGGCATTATCGTCATTGGTTGCGATGTTAGTACCGTTAACATTGATTTGATTACCTGCGCAGGTTCCTGGATTTAAACATTCCCCGCCTAATTCGATGATTCTGGATTGACCGGATGGGAAAGCTGGCACACACACTGAGCTATCGTTATCAGAGGCTCGAACTGCTTGTAAGTTTATCGTTGTCGCATTAAAACCAGTATCAGAAGGTTTACCTGATAGTTGAGTTGGAACGCTATCAATAATAAAACCAGCAAGTGAAACCGTCAGGTCAGGATCTTCACTTTCAACCGAACTACCATCGGTGACATTAATATTCACAGTATCAGAATTACCACCGGCTAGGACTGGGTAATCAAAGCTTAGTACGACAGAGTTTTCGCCACCAGTGAAAGTATAAGTCGCCATACCATCACCCAGCGTTGAATCGACTAATGATCCCGATCCCGTTGCAACCGCCGTCCAGCTACCTAAACCTGTCGATGTTGAGAGTGTGATAGTGGTACCACCGGTAGCCGTAACAGGACTATGACTTGTGTCATGATTGGCAATCGTAATATCGGTTGGGTTACAGGTAATGCCGGTTCCTGCATGGCTGATTGCATAATGGCTGAACATTAGCATACAGGTTGTGATGTTACCCACCATCGCCGCATCAGCAGGGGTATAGGTGATAACACTGTCATCATCAAATTCAATTTTATCACCGCCAATGACAGCGCCATGAAATTGAGTGTCTTCACCAAATTTTATTTCATCAGAGTCAGGCCCATAAATAACACCGGTGAAATCTAATCGCTTCTTATCCGCTTTGAATTCAGCATCTTCATAAAGATAAACAACAAGCCCACCTACACTACCGCCACCGTTGATCGTGACGTCATCACCTTTCACTTCAAATTCGTCTTCGATGTATAGTTTGACGGTTTGGGAAGTAATATTAATAGTACTGTCATCATCAATTATTAATTCATTAATAAAATAATTGCCCGCAGCAAAATTAACCGTTGCATTTTTTTTAATATCGAGCTCATCAATATAAAAAGGGCCACCACCGATAAAATTGGCAGAGCCACCATTATTTAAAGTAATTTTCTTGTAATCATCTTTAATGGCACTGTTGAAGGTAAAGGGGCTGTTACCGTTATTAACAGTTTGGTTACTAGACGAGCTATTACTTGGAAAAGTATCCGGTTCAATAATAGGCAGTGTTTGATTAGCTGTTGTTACATTATTGTTAGCCGGTAGCGTAGTATCAATGGCATTACCATTATTATTGCCCTCTTCTACAGCAATGTTACCGCTACCAATATTTATCATTACATCTTTTTTAATATCAAGATCATCACCGGCACTGTAAACAGGATAAGTCGATGGGATTGGTCCACAGCCAAATTGTGCGGCGAAGGTACGTTCAAACACAACGACGCCAGCATTTTCAGTGGTGTGAGCACGATCGCTGTCATTAGCTTGATCTTCGTCAACGCGAAGTTGGACACGGTTAGTTTGGGTGGAGCAGCGCCGCACCCAACCACCATCGCCACCATCTCGTTTGTTCAGGCTGGCAATTACGATTGGTGGAGCAGGATAGGTATTAGCAAAATTAACGGATGTACAATTACCCGTAATATTGTCAGCTGAACGAATAGTTTCGAAAGCAACATTACTGTTGCTAGAGTCGAGAATAGTATTACTAACATCACTAGTGATTGCCAGATAGGCGATTGTCTCATTGGTGGAAATGCTGCCAGCAGTTACTTCAGCTCGATCAAGCGCCAGCCGGAATGAACCAGTACTGACATTGGAAATAGTTGTACCAAGCCACGGTATTGATGGGCCACCAGGCGGGGTACCCGTTTCATTCGCCATTGTTTGTACTTGTGCCAGTATAACCGGTGGGTTGCTGAAACTGGCTCGATAACTAAGTGTTTCCCAACTATTGCCACCGGTCAATTTACCCTGAAAGGATTTGGTACTAATGTTTGATGCATCCACATTAATACCGCCTGGTAATGTATGAATGCCTGCCTTTACTGCTAGATAGTGGGCGGTCGCCGCGGGTTGACCATTGCTACCACCAGCATTAGGTGGGGGTTCGACCTGTGCAAATTCAAATCCGGTGGTACTGATATTTCTCACGCGTATCGCGGCAGGGTCAGGATTTTCGTTGCTTGGTAAGAAAAAGACTAACGGTGGCTCACTGTAGTTTTGTTGAAAAAGCACGTTATTGAAAGTTGTGTTGCCGGCAGCGACAGCAGGTAGCGTGACTGAACCGACTTCCATTTTCCAGTTAGGATCAGGTGAAGGTGGTGTAACGGTTGAATCAAAGGTAAACGGTTGTGAGTAGGCAACAATGCCTGCCGATTCTTTAGGATTATGGCTCCGCTCAGAATCATTATCTCTATCTTCATCGATAGTTAAGCCGATGGAACTCGCACTTAAACTGCATCGACGTAACCAGCCGCCATCCGATGCAGAGGCGTTCCGATAGCTAGATTTAGTGGCAAAAGCCAGTGGCGGGCTACTGAATAAATTATTAGAAAAAGACACTGCATCACAACCATTATCCCAACCATCGAAGTTATTACCGGTGGCGAGACCTTGAAAATTAACGACGCCACCATTTACATCAATAAAACTACCCGTCCCAGTATCAATCGCAAGATAACCAACTGTTTCGGCGCCAGAGACAGAGCCCGTGTCAGATTCACTACGTTCGAGAGCAAGATTAACGCCAGAAGCAGAAAGGTTATCAACAGCAGTTGTTAGCCAAGGGATAGAAGGGCTACCTGGAGGACTACCACTTTCATTGTTCATGGTTTGAATTTGAGCGATAAAGGCTGGCGTTGATCCAAACACGGGTGTAAAACTGGCGCTGGCCCAACTTTCTGGTCCAGTAACATTGCTGCCGTGTTGAACTGCGGCGGTAGACAGTGAGCTAGCTAAGATTTTTGTACCATCATCCAGCGTATAACTGCCTGGTTCAATGGCGAAGTAGTGCACGGCCATCGCAGCGTGTCGCCCATCGTTGCCAGTTGGTTCGACTATAGTAATTTCAAATGAACCTGTTGGACCGTCATTAATATTAATTGCACGAATGCGCAATGTAGCGGGATCACTGCCAACGCTTGTTGCAAGAGAAAAAACTATGGGTGTAACATCGAATTTTTGACGGAAGTTAACTTTGACAAAGGTGGTGCCGGATGTGGTGGGTATACTGATATTGCCCGCTTCCATTTTCCATGCAAAGGCGGGCGGCGCTAGCCATAATAATGTTAGTAACACCGTAGCTTTCATTAGCAAAGAAGAACGCTGCTGAGTTGGAGCGGTTCTATTAGTGTTCGCAACCGTGTAGATTTTCGCCAGCGCGGACAAAATAATCGAATACAAATAAATCCAACGGTTTAGTATAGAAGTCATGATGTCATTCTCATTGCTAGTATTGTTCACGCTGATCAATAATTGGATTAATCCTTAAGTCCCGTTCTGGTTTGCTTGTCTTATTTTCTATTTGTTGCTTTGTTGCCTTTTCTTCTAAATGGATCGTATTTTTCGCTGGTTCATTTTGAACCTGTGGCGCTTGAGTTTTTACGGGCCTTAAAACATCGCCAGCCCACCATGCCATCGCCGTTACGCTGCCGCCGAGTAAAAGCCAGAATAACCACGATCGGCGGGGCTTGGTTCGCTTGCTAGCTTGCCTACTAAGTGTAGTCGCAATTCGCTGCATGCGCGCTGGATCGGGTACTGGTAATTCATCAAAAGCCTGAATAATCAATGACTTGAGTTGTTCTTCGCTAGGGCAAGCCGGCTTCATTCGCTTTCCAACCAGCGTTGATGCAGTTTTTTAAGGCTCGCCGCAGCTTGTCGACGTACTGTCCCTTCTGGTAAATCCATATTTTCAGCAATTTCTCGATGAGTGAGTCCTATCCAATAACGCATCAGCAGCAAGTTTTGTTCACTTTCAGATAAAGTTTTTATTAATCGGCGAAGCCACTCTTTCTCATCAATGGGCATTTGGGTATCAGCGCTGGCTTCAGTCAGCTCGGTATTGCTGTCTTCGGGGCGTGCTTGTTGGCGACGATAGCTGTCAATGTGTTGGTTAATCGCAATCCGATAAAGAAAAGCGACCGGAGAGCGTGGGTTTTTACAAATTGTTTGAGAAAACTTTAAAAAACTTTCTGCAACCAAATCATAAGCTAATTCTGTGTTGGCACCACGCGCGCATAAAAATGACCAGAGTTTATTGGACTGCATGCGATAGAAACGTTGAAAAGCCGACTGATCATTATTGCGACAAAAGGATTGAATAAGTGTAACGGGATCAAACATAACGCAATCGTTAAGGGGGAGAGGGAGGCGAAATAGTGGCAGTTAGACGGCGCCTAACAAAATCAAGGTTGCCATAGTTACCACCCGACGTCGCGGTGCTGGTAATGGAATAGACCGTGACATTATCAGAACCTTTTTGACTGTGGGCGGTGAAAGAACAAAGTGTGTTAATTGTGAAGCCATTTAAACCGGTAACGTTAAGTGTAAAACTGGCCGCGTTCACGGTACTTAGGCATTTAGTGCGAGCGGTAGCTTGATCGGACGCGGTAATCAGCGTGTACACGGACCAATCGAGACCACTGCGCGCGGCTTGATAAGCGCGAGCGCCTTGCAGTGCAGCGGTGCTGGTCGCACGATTTGTGCCGCCGACAGTCACCATGTAAGCACCCAAGCCAGCTAACACAATTAAAATAAAGATTGCGGTAATAAGTGAAAAACCTTTTTGTGCGCGAAACAGTTTCATGGCACGTTATCCACATGCACTTGATGAAGTAAACGAACAGATTCGCCGGTGCCATCGGCCACGGTTAAATCAAGTGTCATCAAGCCAGAACGTGAAGGACTGCCAGGATCATAAGTAAAAGCACAGTTACCGATATTATCGGCCATTAATGCTGAGGTGCCCCCAACAGGTGGAACAACTTGAGTTGGTTTGCCGGTAAAATCGTAATTAATATATCGAAGAAGTTCACCACCACTGCAAACATAAGAGATGGCGGTATCAATGAGGTACATTCGATTATTGGGTGATTCATAACTAAATTGAAATCCACCATTGTTAATAGATACATTATCTTCGTTGGCTGTTACGGGATCATCCGTTAGTGTAATAGTATAACCATCGGGAGTAATAACGTTGGCGCCAGCCAGAGCATCGGCATAAGCATTCGAACCTGCTTTGGCAACACCCGGTGAATCAAGACTACCAATATTATAAATAGCAACGTATTTAATATTGGGGCTAGCTAAGGTAGTAGCAGAGAAGTTACCAAGAATATCGAAGCTAGTATCGGCACTATTGAAATTAAAACGTCGATCTGGATCACCCGGTGGTGGTGCAGAACGGTAACGTGCTCCTTCAACGGTGTTAATCATTTCAATCGCCGTACCGCCACCGGCAACACGAATACTGTTTGGTAACGCTCGGCGAATATCACGTTGCATCCGGCGCATGGCACTTTCTGCTGAATACACCAGAGTGGCACGGCGTGATAGGTCGATAAAACCTTGTATGGGTTGGGTAACGAAACTGGTGATAATGCCGGCGAGGATGCCACTGATCACAATCACGATGACTAATTCAATGAGGGTGAAGCCCCTTGTTTGTTGAAGCGTCATAAGAGGTTGGTCCGGTAACCGCTAATTTGTACAGTTTGATTGGCAGGTGTGGCAACAGAAACAGTGACACGAAATGCTTTTGTAGCAGGCGCTTGACTACCAGCAGGACCAATGGCTTCATTAACGACCGTAACGGTAACACTGTAATTTCCAAGGCCTGCAATGGGGTTGCCATTTTGATCTTGAGGCACTTGTGCAACGATGGCATTGTAGTCATCGATATCGTCGTATAAGGCGCGGCTTGCTTCGCCATCGGGTGCTTGCGGGTCAACGAATGGTTTTTCAAGAATTTCTTCAAGGTAGGCTTCGCAAATTGCAATGGCTTGATGTTGAATCAGTGGATTAGAACTGCGCCCGATGTTTTGATTCATCACTAATAAGATACCAGACAGTGCGATACCAATGATGACAATTGAAATAATCAGTTCAACCAGGGTTGTGCCACATTGTGATCGATATCGATGCATCATGGCAGCTCCTCGATATAACCTGTTATGGCGTGAATATGAAATGTGCGGCCGCCAACGGTGATATCAGTATCAACAGAAGCTGCACCAAGTGCACTAAAGACAATAAGCGTGGGGGCAGGGCTAATCGTGACATTGCCATTACTATTGGTAAAGGCAGTCAGGGTCACTGGACTTAAAACAGCGGTGCCAAATCCACCAGTACAATCAGTATTGTTGCGGCGCTGTAAATTAAAATCATTGGCGTTAAGAGTGACTTGTATGTCGCAGTTGGTGGCAACGGCATATTGTTGCGCGTAGCGCGTGGCATTGACCACTTCAGTGTAAAAACCGCGATCATCGAAACGTTGTAGGTCAAAAAAACGTGGTAAGGCATAGGCACTGATTAACCCAATAATAACCAGTACTATAACAAGTTCAACAAGTGTAAAGCCCGATTGACGTTGCATGACGAAAGCCCTATTACTTTATATTCAAGCCTATTTATTAATAAAGAAGTGTCAACTAATTTATAGCGTTATCGAATGATAATACCTTACCGCAAACAAAGAAGGGCGCAATTGCGCCCTCCTTAACTCAAAGAGTATTAAGATTTGCTAAGGGCAAGTACTTGTATCACCACTATAGGCTGGAGGTGTTGTTGCATCCGCTGCTTCGGTATAGATGACGGTACAACCAGTTGCCACTGTAAATACAGTTGTGCTTCCGGAGACGGTAGAAGTATAACCACTGGTATCAATGGCAGCAGTGATCCCCGCTGTGCTAGGGTAACCAAACTCTAGAGCAACAGGGATTCCTTCTAAAGTGATTGAACCGGTTGAACCGGTTTGGCTATCAACAAGAGCCTGAGCATGAGAAATAGCCGCGGCAGATCGGATACCACCTAATAGGCCATCACGTGAAGCACTTTGAGCTTGGGTGGTTAGATCAGCAAAACGTGGCAGCGCCGTCGCGGCTAAAAGGCCGAGAATGACGATGACGATCACCAATTCAATTAGAGTAAAACCACTTTGTTGTCTTTTCATACCAGTACTCCTTAATAAAATATACTTATTCAGTAAAGCTATTAATTAACGGCCTTGTTATTGCTGGCATAGTCATAAATGTTAATAGGCTCAACCAGCCAACTGTATGGTTCAACACTTTTTAATGTTAAACCGTGAATTTCATCAATATTTTGGTCAAATTCACCGTTTTCGTTATTATCAGTATAGTCAAGATTAATTCGAAATCTTGCTCTGGTAGCGCCTTTTACTTGGCTACTAAAATATTTAACATTGCCGACACGGTAAACCAGCCAATTGTTGTAACTGTCAAAATACCACTGATAACTAAGTATATCGGCAGGGTCGGGCTCATCTTTAATGCCAATGTAGTTATCAGGTTTTTCCGAAAGCCAATCCATTGGATTACTACCAGTCATATCGGCTAGCTCATGTACTTTTCCAGAGCTAATCTTCTTCGCGACTTGAATACCCATGGCACTTCGCAACGCGCCGATTATTTGAGCCATTGCTGTTCGCTCGGCTTCAACCTTTAATATCAGAAAACGGTCAATCGCAAAGGAAAATAAAAGACTGATAATGATGATGACCAGTATTAGTTCCAGAAACGAAAAACCATGCTGTTTATCCAAGTTTAGATGCCTTTTCCATAAATACAATGACTTAGCTTAAGTTCTGACTATTTTTAGCTACATTTAGCGGTTTTTGTACGCTCCAGCGAGATCCCACATGGGCAGGAAAACACCCAAAGCGAGAATAAAGACCATAATGCCGATAGCCACGATGAGAATGGGTTCTATTGCAGCACTGAGATTTTTAAGGTCGTAGTCCACTTCGCGCTCATAATATTCAGCGACTTCTTGTAACAACTCGTCAACCGCACCGGTTTCCTCGCCCACCGACATCATTTGTAAAACCAGCGGTGTGAATAAATTAGTCGCAGCGGCAGTGCGGGTCAGTGTGTCGCCACGCTCGATACCATTTCGCATATCTAAAATACGTTCTGAGATATAACTATTATCAGCAGCGCGTGATACCACGGTCATGGTTTGAATAAGCGGTACCCCTGCACGTGTCGCCATGGCAAAAGAACGTGAAAAACGTGCAAGTAAAGAGCGGTTAATAATACTGCCGACGATGGGTAGGCGCAGTTTATACTTATCCCATTTGTAGCGGCCTTCATCAGTGCGCACATACATGGTAACGCCAACAAAGGTGAAAATGAGTCCTGCTAGAAGGAAGGGCCAGTTTTCAACGGTAAATTTAGAGGTTGCAATAAGAAATTGGGTTGCCCAAGGTAGCTCCGCATTGATTCCCTCATAAACTTTTGCAAATGCGGGAATAACAAATAAGTTAATAACCGCAACAGCGGCACCAA
>Ga0316205_10001143_pt1 | contig 36558 bp, 67 predicted proteins | sample 3monthpyrite_MG_FD_204941 | JGI IMG/M metagenome (GOLD analysis project Ga0316205, IMG submission 204941) | Microbial mat bacterial communities from mineral coupon in-situ incubated in ocean water Damariscotta River, Maine, United States -... | ecosystem: Environmental > Aquatic > Marine >...
TCTTCTAGACCGTCGGCCAGTCATTTTTTTACACGTGCAAATTAAAAAACTGATTTTTCTAAGGAATTACGATTAACAAGTGATCTAAATGGCTAAACCAGGTAAAAAATTAAAATCTGCAGATATTCATCAGTTGCAAGGAACCTCACAAAAATGCAGAGAAACCCAAAGAACTGTTGACGTAATCGATGATCCGATACTGCGCCCAAAATGGTTGATCGGACGAGCCCGTAAAATATGGGATGAAAAAATTTCCCGCTATGAAAAAAGAAATCAAAATATTTCAGGTTGCGAAGATGCACTCGCGCAATATTGCAGTCTAGAGGCATCTTTGATTGATGATTTCTGGCGAAAGAAAATAACACCGCCAACATCAATGCTCAATAGCCATCGTATTTATTCTGCTGAATTCTACGACACACCAGCAAGCCAGCAAGTGAGGAAACCAACTGGCGGCAAGTCGGGAAATTCTTTTGGAAAAAACAAACGATGACCAGCAGTTCAAGCGAAACTATTTTCGAATAGCGCTTGAATATGCTTGGTCAGCAAAGAGAGACAAAAAAAGAAAAAAATATTGCAAGTGGGTTAGATTAGCCGCAATTCGATTTATTCGTGATTTGGAGCGAATCGAAAATGATCCAGATTGCCCGTTTTATTTCGATGAATGGGAAGCTAACAACCCATGTGACTTTATTGAAGAATTGCCGCATGTCGAGGGTGTTTGGGACGATCCGACAATCGTTCTGGAGCCTTGGCAGATTTTTAACACTGTCAATATGTTTGGCTTTCGGCGTGTTTCTGATTCTTATCGTCGTTTTAATACGGCATACATCGAAGTCGGTCGAAAGAATGCGAAATCGACGTGGGCGGCGGGTGTTGCTCTGTACACAGAATGTTGTGAAGGCGAAAACGGGCCGCAATGTTACACCGCAGCAACAACAGGAAAACAGGCGCGAATAGTTTTCAATGTTGCAAAAAAAATGGTCGAGAGAACGCCTGATATAGTTGAAGCGTTCAACCTTAATCCGATGGCAAGCTCAGTTGTTTGTCATGACAATGGCGGATTTCTTCAGCCAATAAATTCTAAAGCAAGTACTCAAGATGGGCTAAACCCACACTTTGCTTTACTTGACGAGCTCCACGCGCACCCAAATCGAGAATTATTCGACGTACTGAAATCGGCGAGAGGTGCGAGAAAAAACCCGCTGTCGATGTATATCACAACGGCAGGCTACAACAATTTAGGCGTGTGCTATGAACAGCGCACAATTGTAACGAAAATACTCCAAGGAGTAATTAAAGGTGATCACTATTATGGAATCATTTACACGATTGACGAAGACGACGACGAGTTTGATGAAAATTGCTGGATTAAGCCTAACCCTAATCTTGATGTTAGTGTTCAGCGCAACGAGCTTCGCGGATACGCTGACGAAGCCAGAATTAGCCCAGATTCACTTGGCGAATATAAAACAAAACGACTCAATGTTTGGACAACTGCAAAAGGCGCCTGGATCAACATCCATACGTGGGCAAAATGTCAATCACAAATCAACATCGAAGACTTGCTCGAGTTGCCATGCTATGCCGGACTTGATCTTGCAGCAACACAAGATTTCAACGCATTCGTTTTACTCTGGGAAATCGAAAAGCAAGTCATTGTTTACCCGCGTTTCTACTTACCCGAAGAAATCGTCAAACCACGAACCGAGCGTGGAAATGTCCCGTTTCAAACCTGGGCAAGCCAAGGTCATATCTTACTTACGCCCGGCAATGTTACCGACTATGCATACATCGAAAAAGATGTCAAAGAACATCTTGGGAAATTCGACATTAAATCAATCGGGTATGACGAATGGAACGCTACCGACCTTGTCAATCGGCTTGTTGAAGAAGAGGCACCGCTTGTTGGTTTTCGGCAAGGCCCAAAATCATTCCACCCGCCTATGCAAGACTTCGAGCGGCGCTATGCATCCAGTAAATTCACACACGGAAATAATCCTGTCTTAAATTGGATGGCGTCGAACTTAGTTGCTCGACGCGACGTGAATGAAAACATGGCGCCAGACCGAAAAAATTCCCAAGAAAAAATCGACGGTATGGTTGCTATGTTAATGGCCTGGGGTTTGATGCTCGGGCCAGAAGAAGATAAAACACCAGAAGTGGTAGTATTATAAATGTTGGGATTTGGCAGAAAAAAACAGCTAGAAAGCAAGGTCGCCGAGCTAGAGAACCAATTAGAATCCATAAAAAATGAATCAGTTGATTCATCTCAGATATTAAAGGGTTCCAATTTGTGGGAAGCTCTAACTGGCGGTGCTTCGAGTGCTTCTGGCGCAGTGGTCAATGAAAAAACTGCAATGGCCGTTGCTGCAGTTTATGCGTGTGTCGGATTAATTGGGGGGGCAATTGCTAGCTTACCTCTGCCAGTTTACGAGAGAAACAAAGATGGCCGCACTCGACTAGATCATGATTTATGGTGGCTTTTAAATGAAGAGCCTCACGATATTTGGTCAGCCCCTGTATTTTGGGAATTTTTGTTGCAATCTCTTTTGCTTCGCGGTGATTCATACGCACAAATTCATCGGCGAAAGGGTTCGAGGTTTGCCGGTGATATTGTAGGTTTTGAACCACACCACCCGTCAATTGTGACAGTCAAGCGATTGAGTAATCGCTTGGTATATATTATTGACCCAGTTGAAGGTGACAAATATGCACTTGATCAAGACGATGTTTTGCATATACCAGGCTTAGGGTTTAACGGTCTAAATGGTATGTCTCAAATTGCAGGCGTTTTGAGGAATGCCGCTGGAAATGCTATTGCGACCGAAGAGTACACAGGAAAGTTTTTTAAAAACGGCGCTCGCCCAGATTACGCGCTGGAAACTGAACAAAAGCTTGACAAAACTCAGGTTGATATAATACGAAACGCAGTTGAAGAAATGCATGGCGGTTACTCAAAATCTTTTAAGCCAGGTGTATTTACGAACGGCATTAAAGTCAAACCAATAACCATGAAAGCTGAAGACGCTCAATTGATTCAGACTCGGGGTTTTCAGGTGCTTCAGGTTTGCATGGCCTTTGGTGTGCCTCCTCATATGATTGGTTACACCGAAAAATCATCCTCTTGGGGGACTGGAGTCGAGCAACTATCATTGGGCTTGTCAAAATATACGCTACGTCGTCATTTAACAAAAATTGAAACCGAAATAAATCGGAAATGCTTCCTTACTAAAAAACATTTTTGCGAATTCAACCTTGCAGGCCTTGAGGCCGGAGACTATAAAACCCGAATGGAGGGGTATCGAATAGCACTCGGTAGAGCAGGTGAAGAACCTTGGATTGATGTTGAAGAGATTAGAAGGCTTGAGAACCTCCCCCCACGAAAAAATTTGAAAACTATCCCGAAACCGGAGACTGAATAATGCATCCTTTAAGACAATTAATGTTTAACAATCGAAAACAGGGATATTTTAAGGCAGAGAAAAAAAACGATTCTGAAACTACTGTATATGTGTATGATTTAATAGTGGCAAATGATGAGGAGGCAGAATGGTTTGGCGGCGTTTCCCCTGAAGCTTTTAGCAAAACATTATCTGCGGTCGACACTGAAATACTAAATATTAGATACAACACCCCAGGCGGGGACGTGTTCGCGGCAAGAGCAATGGAGCAAGCCGTAATAAATCACCCTTCTAAGACCAGATCGCATGTTGACGGATACGCAGCAAGCGCAGGAAGTTATATGGCGCTTGCTGCTGATGAGGTGATAATCGCCGAATCAGCATTTTTTATGATCCACAAAGCCTGGACATTTGCTTATGGTAACTCTGATGATTTGATGCAAACTGCAGAATTATTAGAACAAATTGACGAAACTTTAGTAAATACTTATGCAAAATCAACTGGCCAGAAGCCTGAAGATATTCTGACATGGATGGCCGCTGAAACCTGGATAGGAGCGGAGAAAGCTGTTGAACTAGGTTTTGCTGATTCAATTGCAGGCGAAAACAAAGCAAAAAATAGAACAAATAAGTCATGGAATCTGAGCGCGTACAGCAATCCACCAGAAATTGATAGGATCGAACCAGCAGTACCGGAAAAATTAACGAATCTGGATGAGCTCAAACGAAAACTAGAGTTCGCCGAAAAAGTCGCATAGTCGCTCCCAGCGATACGCGGAAACAAACCACCCTTTGAGGTGGTTTTTTTATGTCTTAAAACTATTAAGGAGATACACCAAATGAGCATTTCAATTCAAAGTTTGCGGGAGCGAAAAAGCGTTCGTGCTAAAGAACTTCATGACTTATTGGATAATAATAAGGGTGATGCGTGGAAATCCGAGCATCAAGAAATTTATAATAAAACCATGTCAGAGATTGAGGATATAAACGCTGAGATAAGCCGGGTTGAAGCTTATCTAGAAAGTGTTGCCGACGAAGAAATCGACAACTCACTTCAGCATGTTGAAAACCAAAATACGGGTAAAGACGGAAAAATCAACGCTCGAGGATTGTATTGCAAATGGTTACGAGGCGGAGATAAGTCGTTAACAGCTGAGGATTGGACGTCAATACGGGCGACCATGAGTACGACTACAGATTCGGAAGGTGGCTACACTGTTCAGACCGAAGTTGCAGCAATGATTGCGGATGCCCTGAAAAAATTTGGAGGAATGCGTCGAGTCGCAAATGTCCTTCAATCATCAAACGGAAATCCGATTAATTATCCAAATTCAGATGGAACAAGCGAAACAGGTGAACAAATAGCGGAGAACACTACGGCAACGGGCGCTGATTTAGTGTTTGGAACTACTTTACTTACAACTTACAAATTCTCATCCAAAGTGGTTGCTGTGCCCTTTGAGTTAATCCAAGACTCTCAGATCGATATCGAAACGTTAGTTAACAAACGTTTAATCCAGCGCTTGGGTAGAATTACAAATACAAAATTTACAGTGGGAACTGGCACAGGCGAATCAAAAGGTATTGTTCCAAATGCAGGCAGCGGTAAAGTTGGTACGACCGGCCAAACGGTTACGGTTATATTCGACGATCTAGTAGACTTAGTTCACTCAGTTGATGAGGCGTATCGAGAAGAGGGAAATTGTCGATTTATGATGAATGATGCGTCGCTAAAAATCATCAGGAAGTTGAAAGACTCAAATGGGCGGCCAATATTCTTGCCTGGTTATGATGGCTTATCAGGCCCAATGCCGGATACATTGCTTGGTTATGAAATCGTAACAAATAGCGACGTTGTCGTAATGGCGGCGAATGCAAAATCCATTTTGTTCGGTGATTACTATCACTATATTATCCGAGATGTGATGGACATGACGCTATTTCGATTCACTGATTCAGCATACGCTAAACTCGGTCAAGTTGGCTTCTTAATGTGGATGCGATCTGGCGGCGCGTTCACAGATGTTGGTGGAGCGGTCAAGTATTACCAAAACTCCGCAACCTAATAAAATTGATTTAATTTACCAAGAAAAAGGGAATTTCGATTCCCTTTTTTATTGAAAAGGAAAAAGCATGGCTAACGCAAAAGCTCGAGTTCTAAGCGACTGGGAACTAGAGGGTATAAACTACAATTGCAATGACGTTATTGAGGCGAGCAAGGAAACAATCAAGGCACACAAAAGCATTCTTGATGATTCTAAATCAGCTGTAGAATACTGCATCAATGAGCTCGGGGTGAAAATTAAGAAACACGGAATAATTGACAGCGAAATTTCTAAGGCCTAATTATTTATGTCAATTGTAATAGATGCAGCTCCAGAGAAAGAGCCCATAACTCTGGAGTTTACAAAATCACAATTAAACGTTTATCACGATAGTGATGATACGTTACTGCAATCATACATTGGAGTAGCGCGAAATTTAGTAGAGAAAAGATTAAGCCGCGCATTGATAACGCAAACCTGGGACTGGTCGTTCAGGTCATTTTCCGATGAAATGTTTATCCCGCTTGCGCCGCTTCAGTCCATTACAAGTGTAAGTTATATAGACGAAAATGGAGCAACTCAAGTTCTAAGTTCGGCTGTTTATGATGTTGATGTTGGTGTCGAGCCTGGAATCGTCCGGCTGGCGTATAGCCAGTCATGGCCGTCGGTTCGAGATGTAGCGAACGCAGTCACAATTGAATTCGTCAGTGGATACGGTCTTAATCCTAACAATGTGCCGTTTGTTATAAGACAAGCGCTTGTTTTATATGTTGGCCATCTATATCAAAATCGTGAAGCAACATCGATGCTTACTATCAAAGAAGTACCAATGGCATTTGAGTCGCTAATGGATAGCGTTCAATGGACATACTTATAAATGGATGCAGGTCAATTACGCGAGCCCGTCACCTTCCAATCAAAAACCACAGTAAGTGATGGCGGAGGCGGAACTACTCCAACTTGGTCGAATACATTTACCGACAGGGTAAGAATTAAACCAATCGTTGTTGAAGAGTCAGTCAAGCAAGAACAAAATCAACAGCAAAACAAATATGAAATTCATATGCGTTATCGATCAACAGTAAATCGTAACATGCGGATTATTTGGGGCTCGATCACACTAACAATAATTTCACATCCTATTAATTACGATGAGAAAAAGCAATGGCTAAAATTGATAGCCAAACAAGAATAAGGAACGCAAAACGTCTTTCGAAAATACTAAAAACAATTCCTCAAGATGTCCAAGATCAAATCACAAAAACAATGGAACGTGGAGCGATCAGAACCGCAAAAAAATCATCTGATGACGTTGTTAAGCGAACAGGTGAATTAAGCAAGTCAATTGAAGCAAGAAATATAGATAACGACCAGCATCGATGGGGGATTTATGCAAATTTTTATTGGCTCTGGGTTGAATTTGGTACGAAATTCTCTTCTTCAAAACCATTTTTTATGTCTCATTGGCGAAAACTAAAAAAGACGCTAAAAAACTCCATAAAACGCAATGTAAAAAAGAAGTTGAAGCAAAAATATGGCAAGCGCTGAGTGGGAATTACAAAAAGCCATCTACACGGCATTAACTGCCGATGGAACGTTAATGGCGTTAATCAATGGTGTCTATGATGACGTTCCCGAAGATACCGCAATTGATTATGTGACAATGGGCGACGATGATTTTGATCCAAACGACACAAAAACAGGAAACGGTTTTGAAGTTACGATAACAATTAGTATATGGTCAGAAGGCGGCGGACGAAAATCGGTTAAAGAAATTATGGGTGAGACTTATCGCGTGTTACATGGAAAATCTTTAGCGGTTGCAGGGTTTTCGCACATACATACTTATTTTGAGCTATCTAAAACATTTCGAGATCAAGATGAAAAAACCTATCGAGGCATTCAAACATTTCGTATCTACATGGAGTAACAATCGGCATATGAAAAAACTTAGACAGAATATCGAAAAGCGATTTATTGATGCGGGGTTTTCAAGACAGCCTGATGTCATCCCAGGGCCGGATGAATCGAAACTCGACACAAAAACGAAGGGGGCGAAAGCTCCTTTTTTTATGGTTGGTGAGTTCGATGGAAATCAAACAATAATCGAGGTGGTCGGCGCTCCTGTTGATTACTTGCTTGACCAGGTCATTAAAATTATCCAGGCCGATAGTGAAACTCACTTTTTGCATGCTATACGCGAAAAGAAAAAATCACGAGTGACAGGTAAGAAGCTTTTAAAACACGTACTCATATGCGAGTACAAACCAATCAAACAAACCGAAGATGAGGAGATTATCTAATGCCAGGTGTAACGGGTATATCGTTTATTGTAGCAGTTAACACGGGGACATCGGGCTCGCCAGTTTACACCGATGTTGGTGGACAGCGTAATGCAACATTGAATCTAAACCTTGGCGAAGCTATTACAACGTCAAAAGATTCATCAAACTGGGAAGAGTCAATCCCGACTGTTAGAGATTGGGGCATTGATTTCGATTCCATACTACTTGAAGCCGACGCGGGTTACGCCGAACTTGAGGATAAATATTTTAATCGCACATCTTTACAAGTGCGCTTGACGACTGCGGCGGCAAACACGTATATCGGCTTGTGTAATTTATCGAATTTATCCATGGACACGCCTCACGATAGCGAAGCATCTATTAGTGGGTCATTAAAAGGCACAGGCCCATTAGTTAAAGCGTAAAATAATTTTATTGAGGTGTAACAATGGCAACATTGACAGTACAGCAAGCAGTTATAGCAGGATTAACCCCGAGTTATGGTGCAGCTGCCGGGGGCGGCGATCAATTCGCAAATTCCGGGAAAGCAATGATACATGTTAAAAATGGGGGCGGTGGCTCTATTAATGTGACCGTAGATTCACAAGTGGCGTGTAGCCAAGGTTCAGATCATGACGCAGTTGTTGCAGTAGGCGCCGGAGTTGAATCAATGATAGGCCCGTTCCCAAAAGCCCGATGGAATGATTCGAGCGATAATGTGCAAATCACCTATTCCGGCGTATCTAGCGTAACAATTGCTATTGTGGAGCTCCCTTAATGCAAGAAACAAAAATCACATTAGACAAAACTTACGACTTGCGTTTTGATTTTAATACGTTGGCACTGTATGAAGAAATCACCGGCAAATCAATATTAATAACAATTCAAACTGGCGATCTTGGATTTTTTACCGTTCGCAATTTAATTTGGGCGGCATTGGTTGAGCAATTTAATGATAATGATAGGGAGCTCTCACCAAAGACGACGGGCGATCTAATCCAGGATCATTGGGTGCAGGGCGGAAAAACATTTAAAGATCTAACTATTTTAGTTTTATCAGCCATCCGCGCATCCGGTTTGATAGCAAAAAAGACCGAGGAAAAAAACCCAGCGGGAAAGTCGAAACGAAAATCGAAGAATACATCGAAGGATACAAGCGACTAGCACTTGGGCCGCTTGAGTTAACACATAAGCAGTTTTGGTCGTCTACCCCTGCCGAGTTAAACGAACTTTACGACGGTTATCAATGGCGAAATGAGCAGGATTGGATTAAAACTGCCTGGCAAACATGTAACATTATGAACGCAACCGGACGCCTAAAAAAGGCAGTCGAACCTATTTCGATGCTAAAAGGAATTATCCGCGATCAAAATGCAGATAAACCTAAACTTAGTCGCGAAGAACAAGCCAGTGAATTAGCCTTATTGCGAGATGAAATAGATGGGTAAAACTACAATTGAAGAATTGATCGTCGAGCTCGGCGGCGATGTCACCAATCTTGATAAATCGTTTAAGCAAGCAGAAAAAGAACTAGACAAGGCAGAGAAAAAACTATCGAAGGCAGGTGGAAGGCTTACTAAAAATGTAACGGCGCCAATTCTAGGTATAGGTGCAGCGTTTGGAAAAATTGGCGATGACTTTGATAAGGCCGCTAACATTATCCAAGTTGGCACAGGAAAAACCGGAAAAGAGCTTGATAATCTTGTCAATAGTTTTGATTCAGTTATTCAGACCGTACCTGATAGTGTGGACGTGGTAGCGAAATCATTTACCAGCTTAAACGCGCTGACAGGTGCAACTGGCGAGATATTAGAAGAGCTGACTACCAGTGTGGTAGACGTGTCTCGAATCTTGGGTGAAGATGCTGTCGATAACGCAAGTGCATTTGGAAAAACGCTTAAGCAGTGGAAGAAACCAGCATCAGACGGTGTTGAGTTGATGGATGATTTATTCAAAATTACGCAAGACTACGACGTTGGGTTGGGAGATTTAATTCGACGATTAAACACATACGGTTCTGTGTTGCAAAATGCTGGGTTTTCTGCGCGTGAAACGGCAGTGCTTATGGGACGCATGAACGCTGCTGGCCTCGATTGGTCTCGGATTTCTCCGGGATTAAATAAAGCATTTCGAGATATGGCCAGTCGTGGCGAAGACATGCGAGCTGGATTCTCAGATGCGATTGATTCAATTAAGGGGGCGGCAAACCAAACAGAGGCGCTAGATGTTGCAACAAAAATATTTGGTGCCGAAGGCGCTCAGCGCTTAACAACAGCAATTCGCAGCAATATTTTATCTCTTGACGGCCTAACACAATCACTCGGTGATAACAAAAACCTTGTAAGCAAAACAACCGCAGAAACGCGAGATTTTGGCGACGAGCTAGGAATACTCAAAAACCAAGTTTATGCAGCGGTAAGCCCACTTGCACTGGATCTAATCGATACACTCAAATCGTTAAAGCCCCAATTCATGGGTATGGTTGATAGCTTAAAAGAAGGCGTAACCTGGTTTAAGAATTTATCACCCGAAGCGAGAGAGCTCGCAGTTCAAGCTGCTGTGGCAGCTGCTGCGATTGGCCCTCTAGTTGTTGGCCTGGGTTTTCTCGTCGGCTCGATTTCAACGACCGTTTCTGCTGTTGGCTCATTCACAAGCCTGTTATTAAAAACTGGGCCTTGGGGAATTGGGTTAACTACTGCCGGACTTCTCATAGGCTTTATAGTTGATCATCTTGGCGGCTGGGATGCCGCAATGGAAAAATCAAAACAGGTAATATTTGATTTAAAAAACAAAGTTACTGAAACATGGAATAGCATTAAAAATTCAACCGGCCTGCTCGCAACATCTGCGGTTATTGCCATGGAGGGTATTGCCGCCGTTGCTAATGCGTTCACATCCGCTGCGAGTGCTGCCAGTTTTGCGTCACAAGGCGAGTTTAAAAAAGCATGGAAAGCGCTTGAAGACGGCGGGGAGAAAATAAAGGGTAATTTCGCGTCTGTCGCCGATGCGGTTGCCAATTCTTTTAGTAGCGCAAACGCGAGCGTCATCACAACCAGCAATACCGCCAAAACAACTGCAAAGCGATCATCGCTATCAACTGAAGCGGCATGGAACTTATACTACAGAAACTTACAAATAAACAACGAAGCAACCACTAGAAAACTAGAGACTGACTGGACAGCGCACAATAATAAAATCATACAATCGGCTGAAGGTGCAAACAAGGATTTATCGAAAGGATGGGAAGAGTATAACAAAAACAAGACCATCAATAGCAATGCCGAAATTAAAGAAATTGAAAAAGGTTGGGAATTATTTCGAGAAAACTTTGAAATAAATAATCAAGCTATAAACGATATCGAGATTGCAGTTAAGATTAATAATTTTGACGTTAAGCACGTTCAGAAAGAGCTCATGGAGCTATGGACGGTTAACTATAATGATTTAGCTATTAGGACATTCAGTAATGTCGAGCTCGCATTTGAAAAATCAATCGCTAATATGCTCAAAGATGGAACTTCACTAAAAAGCGCCCTTAAAGGAGTATGGACTAGCATAAAAAATTCGGCTATCGATGCACTGGCAGAAGTTGTTGCGAGTAGCGCGTTTCAATCGGTGTTCGGTGGTGCCGGAGGAGCGTCAACCATTGCCGCATTTGCTGGAACACTGTCACCATTAGCCGCAGGCGGAATACTCGCAGGTGGTGCTCTCCTTAGTGGTATTCTCGGTGATAATAAAGAGTTTGAGGAGCGAATCGAAAAAATCAAAGCCTCAGTAAAAAATGTTACCGACGAAGCAGCCCGATTCAATGACGTAGTATCAAAAAAAGAAAATTTACTTGGTCAAACATTCTTAAACGATGATTTAGTCAGACGATACAATGCAAATGTTCTCGAATCCTTGCTGGGCACCAATGACGCATTAGTCGAAAATGCAAAATTGGCGGCGCCAACGGTCGATTTCACTGGGGCGACATCAGACATTCTAAAGACCAGTGACGCCAATCTATTTATCACTAAATCAGATTTAACGGGCACGAGAGCAAGCCAAGGTTCAGCTGAATCAATATTTAGCACCATGCTAAACACGCTTTCATCAGCATACAATGATTTTCTTGTTGGTGATATTACAGCTGATCAATTGAAACGATTTAAACCTTTGCAAGCTATCACAACAGCATACGCAAGTAAGCTTGGTGGAGGTGGCGCACCTATTCCGCAGTTTGCCAACGGCGCAATTGTCACGGCCCCTACCATTGGTATGATTGGAGAGGGGGGTGAAAGTGAAGCAATCATTCCCTTGTCAAAATTACCACAAATGATGAACGGTCAAGGTGGAGAGCAGACGATTATTGTGAATCTGGATGGCCAACGACTATCAAAATCAATCGTGCGTAACTTTCCAAGTATTTTGCGCATGCAGGGCGTTGCGGCTTAATGACGCTCGTCGTTAAAGTCAATGCGGTAGTTAAAACTGGTAATTTACTGGAAAACAGCTTATCAATCGAGGATCAGTTAAACGCAATTCGCACAGCTTCATTTATGATGGTTGAAAAAGTTTCAGTTAGTACCGGGCTTATATCCTCGGGCGATGAAATTGTAATTGAAAATAACGGCTCTCGGATATTTGGCGGGTCAGTAAAAATTGTATCAGAGGAACAGCCGTTTAATGCAGATGTTTTCTATTATCAAGTCGAAGCTTATTGTTTCGGCAGTTACCTTAATAATCATATTGTCTCAGAAGTTTATGAAGAGCAACTGGCCGGAGATATCCTAAAAGATATCATTGATAATTATTTTTCTGGTGAGGGATTCACATATACTGCCGTCGAAGATGGGCCAACAATTAACAAAGCTGTTTTTAATTATGTAACTGCAAAACAAGCGTTTAATGAAGTGTCAGAGCTCACCGGATATGATTATTATATCGATTGCAATAAAGATGTTCATTTCTTCGCAAGAGAAACTAACACAGCCCCATTTAACATTACCGATGCGCAGAGAAACTGCAAAGAACTTCGCGTTACTGATACCCATGAAAATTATAGAAACGTGCAATACTTGCGAGCTGGTTACGATATTACAGACAACCAAACTGAATTGTTTGCTGGGGACGGCAAAAGAATCACGTTTGCTTTAGTTTACCCCGTAGCAGAAGCGCCCACTATTACCGTTGATGCATCGAGTAAAACGGTTGGTATTCTGGGCATCGATACAGGTAAAAACTTTTACTGGAATAAGAATGATAAATCAATTACGCAAGACTCAGGTGATACGGTACTTACATCGAGTAATGAGCTAAGCGTTACATACAAAGGATTATTTCCCATTGTCATCGCGGCAGAAGATACCGAAGAAATTGCCGCTCGTGATGCAGCAGAAAGTGGGCACGGTCGTTATGAATCTATTGTCGACGACCCTAATATAGATCAACTCGATTTTGCTATCGAAAAGGCGAACGGGTTATTAAGACGCTTCGGGAGTATAGCGCGGCACATAGACTTCGCGACTGATGTCGACGGCTTATCATCAGGGCAGTTAATAACAATTAATTTGACGGCTCACGGCATTAATGATTCATTCCTTATTGATTCTGTTAGCACGCTCGATGAAGCTGGCGTTGGCTTACGACATCAAGTTAGGGCGTTAAGCGGGGAATCATTCGGCGGCTGGGCTGACTTTTTTCACAAACTGGCCGGAGCTGGCAGAAAATTTGTTATACGAGAAAATGAAGTACTGGTAAAAATGAGATCCATAACAGACACGTTGTCGTTTACTGATTCGCTAGAATACTCAAGCGCTTCTCCTGATTGCGATGTCAGCACGGCGGAAGTGGGATATGCAGAAGTATGCTAGATAACACAAAAATACGGCTAAAATCTCAGATCGAGCTTGATGCAAATGTAGAAATACAAATAATTGATGTTGTATCCAAAGATATAATTAAAACAATTTATCGTCATAATTTAGTAGTCATTGCTGGCAGAAATCTAGCGCGTGATTTACTCAATGAGGTGCCGGCAACGGGCGTTACTCACTTTGCAGTTGGAACGGGAGTAACGGCAGTTGATCCAGGTGACACCACATTAGGTACAGAAATATTTCGAGGCTCAATAACTAAAAGAACCTCACCTAGTGCGGCGGTGATTTGGTCTTATTATTTATCAAGCACACAAGGTAATGGGAGTAGCTTAACTGAGGCGGGGTTGTTTAACGCTTCCTCAGGCGGGACGCTGTTCGCTCGCGTGGTGCACGCGGCCATTACCAAAACCAGCTCTTTAGCAGTATCTTACAACTGGACTTTAAATATAGGGGCTTCGTAGGTGGCAAATAAAGTATTTCCAAGCGTTAATGACGTCTACGGTAGCGGTAGTGCGGGTGATGGCAAAAATCTTTCAGAATCTAATATTACTGATGTCATCAAAACATTAACAAGCGACAAAAATTTTGTACACTCAGGTTTTCAAGTCCCAGCAACCGACCCAGACCTTACTATCGAAGTTTTGGGTGGTCAAGCTGTAATCAATGGTTATTGGGTAACTGTTGGCTTACCCGAAAATATTACGTTAACAGCTAGCTCCACAAATTATGTTTATTTAAAATTAACGAAAGATGGTTCGGGCAATGTCACTGCTGCTTCCTATGAAGATAACACCACAGGAACACCGCCTGCTGATTCTGTCTTAGTATTTACCGCTGAGACGAGCGCAAGCGCGATCACAAGCACGTCAAGCGATTTATCTCCGGGTCTCAATTACGGTGGCGTGTGGACGCCTGAGCTTAGCGATGCAAGCGTGAGCGTCACATCAGCAGGGCAAACGTACTCAAGCCAATCTGGGATCTGGTATGCTACCGGTGACTTGATTTATGCATCCTGTTATCTTGCAATGTCCTCTATCGGCACGCTCTCCGGAAACGCCTATATCCACAATCTCCCCTTTAAGCACATGAGCAACGTTGCTACGCCTGTTGGAATTATACTTCCAACGAACATATCAGTGACGGCTGGAACTGCATTAGCAGCCGGGATGGCGTCCAATAGTGATGTCATAATTTTATATGCATTAGATTCGGCGTCGGGGAAAAGCAATCTAACTTGCGCAGAAATAACCGGTTCTGGAATTTTAAATTTTCATTTTCAGTACCGAAAAGCCTAACTTAAAACACACATAAACAACTACAGAAAACAGCAATGAACATATTTAATAAGGTCCCATACAACAAAGGACCATACCAGGGGCGGGAATCGGATCAACAAAACCAGCGAGTGAATTATGAATGCAGGAAGCAAACAATTATGTAGGGGTTATTGTTGGCCTAATAACAATAATTGGATTATTGATCAGAGCAGGGTGGCTAATGTTTAAAAACTTGCTAAATAAGATGGTTATTGGAGAGGTCCAGGCAGAATTAAAACCAATTCATGGATTTGTAGAGAAAATAGGGACCGAGGTTGGAAAGCTATCTCAGCAGGTCCGGGACCATGAAAAGCGGGTCATTACGGACCACCCCACAATTCCCCAGATGAACTCGAAATTTGATGAGGTTAAATCATTACTAACCGACATTCAGCATGAAATTTCCGAAGAAAAGAACCAAACAATTCAAGATTTAAAGTTAGAAAATAGACGATTAAAGGATAAATTAACATGAAATACATCATATCAGCTGTGCTACTACTAGCAGTAAGTTTTAATTCGTATGCGTTAAATTGTGAGTTAACGTGGGATATGAATCCGCCAGAAGAATTGACACACTCATATAATATATACGAAGTGGTCTATGAAAATTTGCCGTTACTAGTCGATGTCAAAGAAAGAAAATTAGTTGCGACTGTTGAAGCGCCGCAGCTCCGTTACGATTTCTTATGTGATTTCAAGCATTATGCGATTTCGTCCGTGAACGCATTGAACGAATCTCCGACAACAGCTTCGCTTAGACTAGACCCGGCATCGATAACACCCGACGATGTTGTCGAGCCTACTGCGCCATCTGGGTATAATATTAGTATCATCAACAACGGCATATTGAATATTAACTTATGAAAATAAACAACAACGAAAAATTAGTAAATTGGGTCGATAGGTTTCGGTATAGTGTCCATTCCGGAATCATCGGTGCGTGTACCTCGTTCTTAGCAGTCCTGGGTAATCAGCTGGCCGAAGGCGGGAAAGTTGAAGTAAGCGAAGCTGTGATCGTCTCAACAATAGTTGTATTTTTAGTACACTACTCAAAAGAATCAAAGAGCTTCATCCAAGAAAAAATAGATTTGGCTAAAAAAAGGGTTGATTCTTGATAGTTTCTATTGCTGCTTGTTTTTTCAGTTTTTTAAACTGCTGGATACAATAATCGTCAATCTCCCAAGTGTAGCTATGGCCTGACTCCGCTTGGTCAGACCAAGTTGTTACAGTTGCATGAATATAAAAATCCGCGGCCACAATTACTCCTTATAGTGTGTTAAAATATTTTACCAATTCCTTAGCCTCTATTTCAGCAGATTCGATTTCGTCTTTTGTCCACTTTCCCAGATCTATAATACTGATTTCTGAAACTTGCGACGCGGAATCGTCATTGATCAGCCACTTAAAATAATTGCCCAAAATAATTTTGTTTGGAAATGCGTCTCGACAAAAAGTGACAATTTCATTTGGGTTATCTGTATTAGTCATGTCCGTTATTTCTGCAATCACTTCAGATTTAGATATACCAGTGATAACACCTTCAAATTCCTGGAGTAACATCTATTCTCCTTCGATTATTGCGTCCAAATACGCATACCACGCCGTTATAAAATCCGTAGTATCTTCTCCATATAGATACAGAGCATTGTTGTAACAATCAAGTTCGCCGTTCCATGTCGAGCTTTTCATGACTACTGTAATATCATCCTCGTAACCGTCCCGAGGGTCTTTCGCAATGTGTTGCACATCTTTCAATGGTATTATATATTGAGATCCTTCGAATACATGTGGCGATGCCATTGTTTAAATTCCTTTGGTGTTAGAGTATTATTTCGTAGCCGCAGTTAGGGCAATTTATTAAAGTATAAATATCAGAGCAACCTGAGTAATCTATCCCAATCTCAGATCTAGTGTCAGCTGGCGTATACTCTAAAGTCACGCCACAATTTCTACACACCGCTCTTTTAACAACTTCCGGTTCTGGCGTTTCATCGATTATTTTAATCATACCTTCTTACCTCGTTACCGAGAGCTATTAGGAAAAAACCCAACGCAGTGGCCCAGCCAGTCTCTATAAATACAAAGTACAAAAGAATTGCGGTCAGTGTTTGCTTCGTCGCAGTGTGATATATTGCAGGTATTCTATTGATTATTTTAATCATCTAGTTTCTCAACATGGCAGACAGATGATGGATGCATCCAGTATTTACCATCACTTTCTTTTGTAAACTTAAAATTACTATCAACCCAGAAACCATTCTGTATATCACTCACTGTGATGTTGAATATTTCAATATATTCGTCATTAAAATAGATGACACATTTGTATTTTGATGTACCGTCCAACTTATTTTCAGCCAACATCTCTGCGAACAGTTCTGCATTTTCAGCTGCCCAGAAAACACCTAGTCTTTCTATAACTTTACTTGTGGGGATGATAGAAACAACAAAGCCGCCATCTCTGATGTTGAAATTTTTTCCCCTGTAAATCATGATGCATTCTTCACCTGCCAAGCCGGGATTATCTTGTTCGGGTATTTCATCCCATGTCTTATCTAAAAATTTAACTATTTTCATTGTCTCATCCATAAGTTTTATACTTTAAATCGGGACATATCACATCCGTGAAGAGTAAATTCCAGAATTATTTCTTCAGTTGTGTATCGTTTGAAAACTGCAATCTCATCTTCAGTAATAGGCTCATCGTGCGATAATTCTATAGTCCCGTTTTCTGTTTCTACTTTGGTTTTGTATTTTGAGCAGATGTTGTCACTCATTGTCTTATCCTCGACTTGTTTTTACGACAGGATCGTCTTCTAGTATCGGCCTCCAGTGTGTAATATTTTCGGGGTAAAAGTATTCATAGTCATACCCATTATGGAATTCGCATCGCCAGCGTTTTTCATCAATTAAATATTCTGCTGAATCACATGTTTCATGAAATTGTAACGTAGGAAATATACGAACATGGTTGCAATTTTCGGGCAATCTATCTTCAACGCTAATCCATTCATGCTTTTCCAGTTCTGCCAAAGCCTCTTTTAATAAGACTGGACTTTCACATGCTTTAACGTGCGGTGCCATTTGTTGTAAGTGTGATTTGATACGGTTGATTAAATCCATTGTCTTATCCTGCATAGCTGTCGTACTTTTCAGTCGTTACATCCGCCCCGCGTACTCTCTCAGCCAACGTTTGTTTGGGCACGTCAGTTCCTGAAAATAAGTCCTCGGCTTTTTTTGGAATATAATTTCTAAACTCATCTTTAAACGCCCATATTGCGTCTAGAGGATATTTATTAAAAACATAAAGTCCATCTTGTATATTTTCACCAATACCAACGCACCACATATTGCCGTCCATTTTCAACTCTGCATTTATCTTGAAGCCGTCATTGCCAAAATCTATTACAATATTGCTCATGCCAAAGCGCTCCTATATAGTTTTACGGGTTTACATGACAATAAACTTGCGTTGTTAATTAGAATGGGCATTTCCAAAAATCCCAAACCCACGCGCCGATTTCCTCTTCCCACCAAATATTTTCACCACGCTTGTCAAGTAATCGCCTACGCTTAGAATTTCGAACAACTCTATACTTCCCATTTTCAATTGCTCTCAACCTATTGTGTAGCGGGGTAACCACTATGTCCTTATCGTTCATGTTTGATTTATTCCTTACTTGGTTGAGTTATTTAATAGTTTGCCGGTTACGCTTCCAGCGTGATTTCGTATCACCGCAGCACATGTGTACATCAACGCGTGTATATTTCATTCCCACTCTGTGGCCCGTACACGTCGGCTAGAATGCTTATTAAAATTCAATCCTCACCCTAATGGCGTAATTGTTACCTGTACTGACAAGACCGTTCAAAAACCACGCAACACGCAGCCACTTGTTAAAAGGATTTGGCAATAAATAATGAGCAGCGATTAACCCAACACCCGTTGCGATAAAGTACCTATTAACTGCGGCAGCAGATGGCTCCCTCCCGAGGGATAGGTTGGTTTCTGAGTAGTGATCGCTTTGCCTGATTTCGTGCGTCTGGAGCCAATCAACAGCGTGTAGTGCGATTGCTGATTCTAGGTAGTAGTCAGCGTGGGCAGGGGAAAAGAGCGTAAATAATAAGATTATTTGTCTAAGTGAGTGCCTAATTAGATCGTAAGGTATTGATTTGTTGACACTGTATGAAGCACTGTATATTAGACAGAAAAATTGACTTGAATTGGAATATTCTTTAGTATTATCAATAAGTTTTGAATGGCCTAAATTCCTGATTGTGATTCCAGTCGTCGCGGGTTCAAGTCCCGTTAGCCACCCCATATTCAACAACTTAGGGTTCTTTTTAGTAACCATCATCTAATTAGAACCCTTTTGTCTAATGCTCATTAGATAGCTCTTTAATTAATTTATAAATTTCTCTGGCTTCATCAACACTTCTGATATTTGCGGTATGGTATTTCCAGCCAATTTTTGAGCTAATTTTAGCGTAAAGCTTTTTGCGCTCAACCCTTCCGGACTGCCAAATAGGGTCGAGTAATTTGTGAATATGTTGTCTAGCGCTTTTGATTTCGGGCGTTGGAATGCAACCGAGTGGCTGAGTTCTATTCTTTGTTTTATGGTGGCACCCAACAAAATTTCCGCACTTATTGCACTTCCAAAAAGGCAAATCGTGTAAGTCATCTCTATGTGGATATATTTCGTGCCCAGTTGTTAGTCTGGCCTCAATTTTATCAAGGCATCCACAACAATAGATAATCATTTCTTTATACTCACAGGCAAAACCTTAACCGGGGCACGCCGATAGAATCGATGAAAAGTTGATTTATTTTTATGGCCCAACAAATCATCGTTATCTGTGTTACTGCCAGCCATAGCTCGTAAATCGTGAAAAGTGAATGATTCTTTTAAGCCATTTTTTAATGCGTAATCCCGCGTACGTTTCCACATTGATTTAAAACCGGAACTTGAATAAGGCTTACCCTTTTTTGTGTGCAAGACATATAAGCTCGATATAGTGTGAATATTTTTCGCCTCGATCAATGCCTCGTTTAGTTCTTCAGTACGCTCAATTGAAAGCTTTAATCCTCGCTTGCCCGAATCAATTTCGATGCAATCTATTTTGATGTGGGAAGCATGGAGCGATAGTATTTTATTTTGTCTTAACCCAGTTATAGCGGCCAATTTCATTGCAGCTTTTACAGTGGGATTTTTACATAAATCATAAACAAGCCAGAACTCTTCCTGAGTCACCAACCTATCTCGCGGTTTCTCGGGATTGCTCTCGACATCTCGGCAAGGATTATTTTCAATCACACCCCATCGAATTGCCTTTTTAAATACATGGCTTAATAATGCTTTGTCTCTATTCGCTCTGACAGGGGCCTCTCTAGCATCCATATAAGCGTAAATATCTTGCGGAGAAATTTCAGCAGGCATCATGTCTGAAAAAGCTAAGCGTAAAAATTTGAATGAATTAATATTATCTTCTTGAGTTCTTGGTGCTTTAGTGGGAATTATTTCAGCCAAGTATCGATCAAATAATTGCCCCATGGTAATTATTGGTTTATTTGTGCTGTTTCGTTCAGCGTAGGCTAAAATAGACTCGATGTAGTTAGAGCCTAATCGATGCCATTTATTATTTTTATCTACGTAATAATACGCATTGTTTTTATAGTACATTCGCGTAGGTAGAGAGCTTTTATTTTTTCTTTTTCGCACGACTCAATCCTTGTAAATTAGGTTTTTTCTTTTCTATGGGTGGGTGACCCGTAATATGTACGCGAGGAACTCTCGGGTGACCTGTTCGTGAAATAAAAAAAGGCAGGCCCAAGCCTTCTAGGTACTCAATGTGCTTGGACTTAATTGAGTATCCAGACATCTCTTTCAATTCTTCATCAGTCAAAAACAAGTCGTTCATAATGTAATTCTCAAAATGTACCTACAGCAGCTGCCGGATAATAGTAGTTAGGCTTCAAAAAATTCTGAAATATCAGGTGATGTCGGCCAGTTTTTTATAATGCCATCACCACCGATTTCCAATTCTATATAATCACCATATTCGCCAGGCACGACACCATTAGGAACATAACCATCCATTTGTACGATCTGTTTAGATTCCGCGTCAAAAAGAGTGTAAATACCAGCATCGCAAACCTTAATGAAAAGTTCTCGCTCATCGCCAACAGGCCACCCTTCAATTTGCCCGGTGTCAATATCGATAACAGCCTTCCAATTTGTTTTTTGCTCATTAAGTCCTGGAAAATCTGTCGGCATATCATCATCTTCGTCACCACCAACCCCTCTAAGGCTAACTTCTATAACGATTTTCTTAACATCGATCTCTACTTCCATATTTACTTTAGTTTTCATTTTATAATCCTAGTTGGTTGGTAAGTGACAGCTGTCGGATACTACTAGTTAGACGTCTTTGGGCTTTAAAAATAACTCATCAAGCTGGCACATTATTTCATGTGTCGCTAAGTATCCGCTTATCTCCTCACAATCATCCAGCACATAATCTGAGTTAGTTAGTTTTATATAAACTTTTTCAATAGTTAATAATTTTTCCTTAAGCTCTTTGATTTCCTGATGTTGCTTACACAATAGATCATTTATTTCCTCCGGCTTCATTTTGTTAATAGCTTCGATTTCTGCATGCTCCTCATTTGATGCAGATGCTTTATAAGACATAATTAATCCTTGTCGCTGATGTCAGTGTTGACTATTATCTAATTGATCCAAAATGTTACTATCAAGCAATAAACATCGATCTCTGTGTTATTAACAATGTTATACGTCTACAAGTAATCATTTCAATTAAATAATTTATGTAGTTATTGCTTTTTCCCCAGCATTGGTGAGCTTCCACTTATGCCACGGGTAATCTTCATCCGCAGGTATAATCAAATTCTTTTTTTTCAGTGATTTTATAATAACTCTTAGCCAAGAATTTTTACTCATGTCCCAAGTGCTAACGCGGGAATGATATTTGAGCGCAAATAGAACCCCGCTTTCATTGCGACCTGATTTTTTCAAATCAACCACTGTTGCATTACTAAAACTATCAATGTGCACTGTCAATGTCTCCGTAGTTTAAATTAAAATTAGGCAACGCTAACAGCAGCTTCTCTTGTAACTTAACGCATCAACACACATTTTTACTATGTCTTCGAACGGTAAATTGACTACACCGTTGTCATCCATATCAAGAGCTCGAGTATCTATTGTCGGTAACCAAAAACAATTTTGGAAGGCTCTGCCGTATATGACCTTAAGCATCGCGTTACGACAAAGATGTTGTAGTCTTTCGATTTCAATATAGAGGATTCCATCTCCCATTACTAATCCGAACGATTCAGACCACGCAATTTGTATCAGTTCTTCGCGTACTTTCTCTTCCAGTTGAAAACAGGGGTATGAGTATTTAACTGCATTTTCCATTGCTTCACTATCACGCTGCGCAACAAACATATCAGTCGCACTTTGCGAAACTTCAACTTCAAAAAAGCCGTCATCATCTCCAACGCCTTCACAATTAACTCGTTTCATATTTTCTCCAGCCACTCTTTCATTTTTAGCGCTTCATCTCTCTCACAATAAGTTAGCCTTTGAAGCTAATAATTAATTGATAAGTTGGGAATTTGCTTTTTAGCTATTGCTGTTACAATGATTTTACTTGTTTCCTCGCTAAGTCCATTTTTTTGAAAAGCAACTTTAATGGCGTTGTTTATTGTTTTTTGATGTTCGATGTTTTCAGCTTTCCGCCTTGCCAGTATTTTCGCTTGCGCTTCTTCGCGTAATCGCTTGTCTTCAGCTTCTTTTGCTTTTTGTTCGGCGTCTTCTCGGGCTTTTTTGATGGCATTCTCTTTATCTATAATTGCTTGTGCCGCAGCTTTCTTTCCTCGCTCGATAGCTTCCTTAGCCTCACGTTCTGCGCGCTCCTTAGCTATGATGGCGTCAGCTTCACGTTTGGCGGATTCTCTTCTTTCGAGTTCAAGCTTTTCTTTAGCTTCACGTTCAGCAGCCAGCTTTGCCTCTTTCTTAATGCGTTCCTCGTTAGCAATTCGATCACGCTCTTTTTGCTCAGCAGCTTCTTTTAATCGCTTTTCTTCAGCTTCTTGAGCGAGCTTTGCTTCTTGTGCCTCAATGGATTTTTGTCGGTCAAATAAATCATTTTCAATTATTGCTAAATCAAAAGCGTCAGAAATTTCCCTATCAAGCGCCTCTTTGGCTAATCGGCGCTCTTCGGCCTCTTCCCAGTCGTCTAGCGGCTTGCGCACTTGATCCCTAATACTGTCACAGGCATCACGAAAGCGCTTACCTTCGGAATCTATCAGCTTAAGTCTTTGCTTTTCCTTGGAAACTAGCTCTTTTCTAAAGCCGTCAATTCTTAATTTCGAACGTGACACCCGCATCGCGTTCCTTGCAATTTCTTTTCGCCCTTTTGCGGTTGATGTGTCACATTCAAATTTAGATACATACTCATTAATTTGACTTAATAAATTATCAATGCCGTTCGTTGAGAAAAGGGAAGGCATGTTATCTTCTTTAATCCCTGAAAGAGGAATTAACTTACTGTCAATCTCGCCGCCAATTGCCTCAAGAGTATCGTTAATCGCCTCCTCTGGTATATCTAGAGTGTCCAAATCTTCTTTTGCATCTTTGTATTTTTTACTGGTCTGATGTAATTTCATAATATTTTCCTGTTAATTGATTATGTTTTTATATCATTCAAAAGGAATATCATCACCGAAGTCGGAAAAATCATCAGCTCCAGCGGGCTTAGCATTTGAAGGCGTTGAGGTACTGTTGTTAGAATTTGAAACCGCTCCACCTCGGCTATCTAGCATTTGCAACTCATTACCAATTATTTCTGTTGTATAACGATCGTTGCCGCTTTTATCTTGCCATTTGCGTGTTTGTAGCTTTCCTTCAATATAAACCTTTGAGCCCTTTTTCAGATACTCACCTGCAATTTCACCAAGGCGATTAAAAAAAACAACCCTATGCCACTCTGTTTTTTCTTTCTTTTCTTTGGTGTCTTTATCTTTCCAGGTTTCACTTGTGGCGATTGTTAAATTGGCAACTGCACTACCTGACGGTGTGTATCGAATATCGGGATCTCCGCCTAAATTACCAATTAACATTACTTTATTGATTCCGGCCATTACATTTCCTTTAGTAGTGTTGCTTAAATTAAAAATATATTACGCAGTCTCTTTATTCTCTAACTTATAGTTAAATCTGACATTGCCGGAATTATCCCTCACAGCTAATTGGCAAACTTCGCCGCCTTCTCCAGATCTTAAAAACCAAGTCCATTCTTTTAATTTTAACTCCCAAGTTGCCTTAGCTTTATCACCATCAACTTTAAATTCTTTAGGAGTGAGCTTGACTTGAATAACCGGGAAGTCATAAAGCTCAATTCCTATGCCCCAATTAAAGCAGGCTCGCTTAAATGAGTCGCTGGCTAATCCTTTTTGAGCCTCGGCGATGCTCTCCTTTCCGGTATCCTCTTTACTTACCCAGTGGCTTTTTTCGTCGTCCCAAATAGAAACGGTACAGTTGCGATTATCTCTACTGTGCGAACGCTCCCATCCTAATCGGCCACATATAGAATTAAGCCTATTAATATCAACTCTCGCGTTTTTATAGGCCAATATAGTCGCGTAACCACCTTTATTGATGGACTGAATCCTAAAATCCAGCTCATGAACTTTTAAGGGCTCTTGTAATTTACTTATGTCCACGGGTTAAATACTCCATATTTTGCTCATGTTGGTATTGATTACCATACCCCCGCAAGTAATCCTCAGTGGCATTAACTCTAGGGGGAGCGCCCTCTTTGCAATCCTGCTGGCCTCGTAGGAAATCGCTTGCATTAAATTCTTGTTGCGAGCCCATAACTACCTCCCGTTTTATTATCCAACCTGCCTGGCTGAAGCAAACATTGGTGTACATATCTCACTAACCACTTCAAATAATTCACCCTGATTTTTTGGCTTGAAAATCTTTTTCGAATCTTCAATGCTTGGTTGCAGTAAATCAAAATGCATCCTTAGTGGTTGCTCATTATTAAAAGCGTCCATGGTTTCTTCAGCATTTTCAATCAACACTTTGTGAGCATGTTGCTCTTCTTCGCGTTCGTAAATTATCGCAGTGCATAACTTACCGACTTCCGAATTACTAAAGGCTTTATCCTTGCGTAATAAGGATTTCATAGCTGCAATACATTCGCTGTCATGTTCGTCAGGGATTAAGTAGATGTCGTTATTCATTTTTTATCCTTTAAAATTGGTATCCCCATCAGCCATGCCGGTTGAACTGTTATCACGTTAGCGCTAAAGGCTTATGATAGGGATAATTTATAGCGTCTACACAAGGAAAGATATTTGTGTGTTATTCGAGTTCAACATAACCTCTCTTTCCAATCTGGTACTTGCAATACGTTTCAAGACTCGACTCTTTAATAAGCATCACGTTTTCCCTTCGAGCAACCGACTTACAGATTCAATAAAAATTGATTTCTTCTTGCCTGTCTATTTTTTTTAGCCTTTGACCATCTATTTTTTACTTTAAAATTAGTGTTGTCAGTCCATGCTGGGAGTCGAGCTCCAGAATGAAATTTTGGCTGCCTACAATCTTGGTAATAGTTAAGCCACCAATATGCACGATTCTCTTCCCACTCATTTAAAATTGACTCCATAGATCTGCCGGTATGATGTGCGTAATGTTTAGCTCTACCAATAACCCATCGAAACTGAGTAAGAAATTCCACCTTATCTCTCATTGGACGCTTAAATTTAGCCGACTTCTGAACATCACGAACATAAGCTGCTTTAAGCGATTTATACCCATCTGTTGTTGCTAAATATTTCCAATCTATTCGCATGTCAATCCTTTTAAAAATGACGCGCCCATGCAGGAGAGGAGGGCGCGCCCGAAATGCCATTACAAAGGGAGGTTAAGCAATGGCTTTTTGCTCAAGTAATAAAAATGTTGGTTCTTTCGTTTCTCTATCACCAAGATGACTGTTGATTTTCTGACAAGCTTTGCGCATTGAGTTTTCACTGTTAGCGGTCTTTGTTAGTCCGTGCTCTAACGCTGCCCTTGCCATTAACAAGTCAGCTTGGCATGCATCTCTTTCTGCCAAGATAATTCCAAGCACCCTATTGTAATCACAAGGATGTACATCAGTAGTGCCATTAACAATATCGCGTGCTGTAGTTGTGTATTTTGAGTCGTATTTTTTCATGCTGCTCTGTCCCGTTGTCCGTAAAAAAGATATACCGCATGTGCTGTATTTTCAGCGTCTAATTTGCTTCGTATATTTCCCAAATGATGCCGAATAGTACCCTCAGCAACGTTGATATTTCTGGCCATCTGTTTTGCTGTACACCCATTTGCAGCCATTTTTAAAATTATTGATTCTTTCTTTGTTAGCATTTTTCACCTCGTCCAGTTTATGTTGTCCCCAATGACCACGTTCCGTGTGGCTTGTTGTTATTTGTTACAGATAGAGTATAGAAAACTGAACCTCATAGTCAAGAAAAAAGTACAGAAAAACGAACTTTTGTTTTAAGTGATGCGTTGCCACTTAATAAATAGAGGTAAAATTATCTTGTTTGCACGCATGAATTTGATATTGTGCTAGTGAATATATGAGGAAAGTAGAATGCAGAAATCAGCTAGAGTATTATTTTTGTTCAGTGTAATTTTTTTACTTATCAGCTGCGGAGGAGGTGAAAATTCATTCGTTGATCCCTCGGGTGACAAGTTAACGTTATTACGCAGTTTAAATATTGAAGCTGGTGATCAGTGTTTAGCTGGAGGTGTTGAAATAGAGTCGGGCTTTGACAGTAACGAAAACGGCAGCTTGGACAATTCTGAAGTTACCTCTTCGAAAATCGTATGCCACGGGAGCAATGGATATAACAGCCTAATAAGAATTGCTGATGAGTTAGCGGGAGTCAACTGCCAAGCGGGAGGAAAAGCGATTACAACCGGAATGGATCAAAATCGAGATAGTGTGCTTGATGATAATGAGATTAGCCTAACTCAATACATATGCAACGGCATCACGGGAAGTGACGGTGAGCAAGGTGATAGGGGCGTTGCTGATGGCTGTGACGTCGCTGATAACGGGAATGGGACAAAAACATTAAGCTGCGATAACGGGAACAGCGTGTTGATCGCAGATGGTGCAGGTTGCACGGTAACATCAAATAATGATGGCACTAAAACAGTTAATTGCGATGATGGTACGTCCGCAATAATAAATAATGATTTAATTAATGTGACACCCAGTGTCATCGGGTCTCGACGAGACAACCCCGTCCCGTTAGGTCAAACACTCATAACGGAATTTTGGGAAATAAAAGTCATAGAGGTGATTAGAGGAAAAGAGGCATTAGAAATAGTTCTTTCTGGCGGAGACTCAAATGATCCGTTAGAAGAAGGAATTGAATACATGCTAGCAAACATAAATGTACGATATATGGGTGATAAGCAAGAAGGTGAGTCAATTTGGCACTATGATTTTAGAAGTACAGGCGAACATAATATTCTATATCAACACCCGTTAATATTTGGTTTCAGTGAATTGGATGCAGATCTTTTTACTGGGGGGCAAGTGACTGAATGGGTTGGATTGTTAATTGGCGAGAGCGAGCAAGCTCCACTTTTAGTTACCGACTCAGGCTTATCGGCTGGTGAAAATAAAAAATATATGATGCTTGAGTAATTTACAATCTGATCTACAAATCCATTTCGACTTTTTTCACGACTCCTACAATTGTGTAATCGTCGCTCATTTCAGTTGTTGGATATTTTGGATTCAGAGGAACTAGAAATTTTCTAGGGCCATCAATGACAAGTTTTTTTAGCGTTGCCTCAGTTGCAGAATCCAATCGAGCGACAACAATGCTGCCGTTATTCGCTTCTATATCAGGATCAACAATAACAATTGCATCTTCGGGAATCGAGGGAGATCCGTTTGGGTTTACCATTGAGTCACTAACCACACGAAGTGCAAAAGCTCTAGAGCCTACTCGAGCCGTCGTCTCTCTCCATTCCTCGGCGTCATTTGGTTGAAAAATATCTATCACCTCTGACCATTGGCCTGCTTGCACAGTTGATATTAAGGGTACATATCTTAATACGTCGGGACCGCTAGTAACGTTCTTGTAGCCAGCGTTTGACTCGTGAATAGAAATATAGTTTAGCCCAAATTTGGAGGTTTGCTTGCCTTCGAGCAGCCATTCTGGGTCACATTGAAGTAACCCACACAATTTTAAGAGATATTTTTTTCCAGGAACTGTTTTTCCATTCGTCCACTGGTTAACTAATGACTTGCCAGCTCCCGTGAAGTTAACAATATCAATCTGCTTAATTTTTAGATCAGCCATTCGCTGATTTATTCTATCCATTACGTCCATGTTCATCATTCTAAACTTTTATTTGTTCAAAATACTGTACATATAAGTTCAAAATGCTATACTTTTTTTGATTAAAACTTACATGCAGGGCATTTATGAAGGTATCTGACGCTGTTAATTTTTTCGGCAGCAAGACAAAAGTGGCTGCCGCACTAAACATATACAAGTCTGCAGTTTCTCAATGGGAAGTTAATGTGCCGAAACTTCGGGCATATGAAATTCAAGAAATCATGAGTGATCCAGACCATCCAAAACATCCCAGTAATGTTAATTCAATGTAATTTTGATATCTCCAAATCAGAGGAGATCATCTGTTTGTTTGATATTAATGACTTTGGTTTTGCAATGTAACTACACAAAACACCAAATTTTTAGAACCTAGCAAGTGTTTGGGTAATAAATGACAGCATGATGGAAAAAAGAGTAGACAACCTAGAGAAAGAGGTTAGCGCCATGAGAAACGATGTTTCTGATATACGGTCTCGCCTGTCGAATATTGGAGACCAGGTTCCTCATTTAGCAACTAAATTAGACGTTTCTAGTTCGACGAACAAGTTAATTATAGTCATGCTGGTAATTGCAGTCTTATATATAACTGTACTTAAAATTTGGTAATTTCAACACTTTCATTTGCCTGTTATTTAGTGCAGTGAAATACGAGGATATCAGCTAATGAAGTCAATACGAGAGTTACAGAAATCTTATCAAGCTCTAACTAATCCAGCGTTCGATAAGATTTTTACAATTATTGTTCTCTTTTTTATTGGACTTGTATTTATGTTGGGTGCCGGTTTTATCGGCTTTGTTTGGATTTATTCGGCAGTGTTTGGGTGAGTACGGATGGCTAGGCCCACAAAACAGGGAATAGATTATTTTCCTATGGACGTTCAATTTGATGAAAAAGTAGAGCTATTTATTGCTGAAACTGGCGGTGAAGGGCTGGGTGTTTTGGTGACAATTTGGCAGCTAATTTATCAAAATAATGGCTACTACATTGACGGTGGAAACGATCTTTATTTGCTCATAAGAAGGCGATTAATGACCGACTTAAACCGCATTGGTGAGATAGTTGAAGTGGCTTTGAGGCGAGAAATTTTCAATTCACAGATGCATTCAAAGTACGGAATACTCACCTCAAAGGCAACTCAAAAAAGATACTTCATAGGCTCAAAAAAGAAAAAAGCAGTTGTCGTCAACGAAAACTACCTACTTGAGGGGGTTTTCGTCGGAGATAACTCAGTAAATGTTGACGGAAATGCCACAAATGTAAATGTAAAGGAAGAAGTAAATACTAAATACTCTGTCGACGATAAAAAAGCGGCGGAATTTATCTTTGAAAAAATAAAAATCTTAAACCCAAAAACCAAACCACCAAGTATCGAATTGTGGTCTGAAAAAATTCGTCAGCTGCGTGAAATTGATCGTCGATCTCATCGAGAAATTTGTGAACTTTTCCAGTGGGCAAATCAAGACAGTTTTTGGCAATCAAATATTTTAAGCCCAGGCAAGCTCAGAGAAAAATGGGATCAGCTTGCGATCAAACGAAATCAGGAGAAAAATTGTGAAGTCAGTGGGGGATTTGATTCCAGGAGTAAATCAAAACGTGTCTCGGACAAGCTCGACGAAATCGCAAGGAAAGACATCCAAGAAAACGGCTTTGCCGAAACACTGGATAGCCAGCCTCTTTAAAAAATTACAGGCAAGGTATGGCTCAAAGTGGGCTGCGTCAATCGAGGGAATCGAAGAAGAAGCAGTCGAGGAGTGGGCTCAAGGTCTTGCTGGATTGAATGGAGATCAAATAAAACATGGGCTTGATACTTGGAAAGAGGATTGGCCTCCGTCGATGAATGAATTTATCAGATCTTGTGAAGTGCGGTCTCATACAATGCATAGAGAATTTCCAAAACTTGAGATATTGAAATCAGATTCTGACACAGGAAAAAAAGGGATCAAGAATTTACGAGCTGCACTAAATCGCAATTAACCACCGAGGAGACGCAGCATGAACAGACGACGCAGTGACATACATGAAGAAAGCAAATCAAGTTCGAGCTGAAAAGATTGAAAAAGAAAAAGAGCGAGTGACGAATTATGTTGATCGTAATGTACCTGAGCAGGAAAGCGAAGTGATTTAACAAAGGAGATCATAATGAAACACAGACGACGTTGTGATGATGCACCCGAAGATTACCCGATTGAAGATGAGACAACAGTACCGTCAAGTAAATTTTGGTTATTTTATATTGCTGCAATTGTAGTGATCACCGTTCTTGTCAAAATATTTTATGGCTAAGTATTTAAAATTTGAGGAAGTGGTCGAGTGTTGGCCTTGTGTGAATTGCCGTGTCCACAGGGTAGACCACACATGGCAATGCGCAAAACAAAATGAAAAGTTTGGCAACCCGATGGTGGGTGCTATCGGTCAATGCCACGAATACAGCTCTGAAGCTGGGACTGACAAGGAGATTTATGATAACCCCTAATTGGAAAAAGCATAATTCAGATTGCCAAGCCTACGGTGAGTATTTAGTTTGCCGGCGGCCAATTGATAAAACTGAATTTACGTATATTGCTTACAAGAAACTAAAAACAGGTGGGTTCAAGATGTTTGCTGAATATGAAACGCCGAACGACGCTAAGCTCAGATGCGAACAATTACATAGAGATAGTTCGCAGAAGTTGAGAAAGAGATAATCGGAGATCTAAACTTGATAGTCATTGTTAAATCAGATAAACAAAAAAATTACGCAACTAAGTTAGTTAGTGATTTGAGTTACGATCATTGGCATACGGTTGAGATTAAACCTTACTCCCCTGATAGGAGCCTAGCTCAGAATAGTCTTTTGCATATGTGGTGTAGTAATGCAAGCAAGAGCTACGCAGAAAGCCACGGTGAATACTATACACCTGACGCTTGGAAGATTTATTTTAAATCTTTATTTCTCGGCTACGAATCTAAAAAAACCCCAATGGGCGTTGTTGAGCAGCTTAGAAATACTAGTAAGTTATCACAAAAGAAGTTTGCTAAGTTTTTAAATGAGATTGAAGATTATTGCGGATCGGAGCAAATCACGCTGAGACATCCATTTGATTATAGATTGGCGATGCATGGCGAAGCTTAAATCCATAGCTAAGTTAGTTGATGAAGCTGCCGTGTTGATGCAAAAACTGGTAAGAATGAAGGCTGCAAATGATGATGGATATGTCACCTGTGTTACCTGCGGGGTAGTAAAGCACTGGAAGGAGATGCAAGGCGCACATTTTATTAGTCGGCGCTGGACGGCAACAAAAATATTAGAAGAAAATATTCACCCTTGTTGCCCATGTTGCAACGGGCCATTGAGGGGGAACCTACAAAACTACACACTTTACATGATTGACACCTATGGACGCGAGTTTGTGGACGAATTACTTTTACTAAAGCATGACTCAAGAAAATACTACCGAAACGAAGTGGAAGAAATAAAAAAAGAATTAAGGGGGCAAATTGCTGAATTAGAGAAGGAAATAGCATGAGCATTCATTGGCGTTTAGTGTCGTGGGGCCAAAAATCACGATTAAGCTTTAAAGGTCTTAAGTCGTGTCTTGATGACTCTGTGAGATCGGGCGAAGCAAAAGACTTATCCCCAGGCAATCAGGAAGTAGATGATGCAGTAAGGACGCTAGAATACAGACATAAGCAAGTTATTACTTATCATTACGTGAGAGGGTATTCAAAAGAACGAGCAGCAAGAATGCTGGGCATGTACAAAAGAACCTACATTTCAATATTTGACGCAGCAATAGAAAAGTTGGAAATATTATTGTAAATATCCAAAATAATATAGCAAAACGCTTTACTTTATATAATATAGTGTTATACTATATTTAAGAGTTGAGGAGAGGCCGAAGCTCAAAGTAAAGAGGGCAAAAAAATGGAAATTTTAGTAAACGGCAAAGTAAAAGAACTAGAAATTGTAGACCTTAAAACTGGCTGTAATTGGGAATACGATCTACTGGGTAATGCGGATGCTTTTGACGGATATAACGACGAGCGCGAAATGCCCGAAATGACTATCGAAACTTACTCCTGGTGGTCTGATTACATCAAAAAAGAGGAAGACCTGCAAGATCGGGCAAAAGCGATTCATGACGATTTAGGTGATAGCGACCAAGAAGCTTTTAACAAGGAAATGACAGACGCTGTTTGCAATGATTACGAAATGATGCAAATGAGCCAAATTGGTGTTGTAGAGTGTTGGGAAGAAAATTTAAAAAAGAATTGAGACCTGTCGCCAGAACCCTCGCTGAATACATCAGCGAAGAGTTTGGAGGATCGCAACGAGCCTTCGCAGAGGCACAAGGTGTGAAACCGGCGCAGGTCACACAATGGCTAAATAAGGATTTTATTGTGGTGGATAACGTTATGTACAGTCAAAGAAGATTTTTAAATAAATAGACACTCTTTATAATCAGCTGTATACATATCCAGCGTCATCTCCTTGACAAGACCCCTTGACAAAACTATAATCTCCATAGAATCAACAAATGCCTGTCGCGAGAGCTTCGGGCATTTTTGCGTTTAGATAACTATGAAAGCCCTTAATTGGGCTTTTTTTGTGGGTGATATATGGCAGCTATCAGTACAAAAGAGAAATCAAAAATACGTCAAAAAATGTCATCGATTGGAACCGTTGATTATAATCGCCCAACAATAAACGCGGCTATGCAGGCTGTGGAAGATTGGTTTGATGGCGAGCGTGCGACGATCAGCGCTCAAATCGATATTGCAACAAGCCCTAAAGTATTATCTAATCAACAAAAAAAGAAATTAGTTGGCTTCTGGATGCTTAAAAAATACGTCAGGGAGCTGTCATAATGACGACACGCACTACACCACTTCTCGGGTCAAATCCAGTCCCTGATAATTCAGGCGATGTGACGATAAAACTTTATTCTGAGCTTGATTCGGGCGCTGTTATCAATCCATTCGTCATCGTGTTTAATGACAGCGGTAACAAAGACGGTATCGCCGGATTGTTAAAAGTACCGGGCGATTATGTTGGGACTGCAAAAGTAAACATATATTGGATCGCTGACGCAACGACGGGAGATGCCGTCTTCGACCTTTCGTATCTGACTAGGGCCGTCGGCGAAGACATGGGTGCGGCAGCGACAAGTACGTCCGATACCGTAACGACAACAACAGACGGGACAGCGTTTAATTTAAACAAATCAACAATGACGCTAACGTCCGGAGATTTCGCCGCTGGGGATATCGCCCCTGTCAAATTGTTTAGAAATAGTGGTGACGCTAGCGACGATCTTGCGGCTCCTGCGGGAGTATTTTACGTCGAATTCGAATATTCCGATGTCTAATGGCTCGAGACTATACATCTACAGCTCATACAGTAAATACAGGTAGTCGAACTGGCACCACACTTAGGACGATTTCGGCTTGGTTTTACATTGACGCTTACGATTCAACAGCGCGTCGTTTGTTCGATCAGGGTACGCAAGAGTATCTTTACTACAGGACAACCAATGGTGATTTTGCGTTTACTGTCGACGCATGGAGCGGATCAAACGCTCGCTGGGGAATAACACAACCCAGCGCAGGTGGTTGGCATCACTTAGCTATAACTTACGACGCCGGCAGTACAGCTAACGACCCTGTGTTTTGGCTCGATGGTACGTCAGTTTCGGTTGTTGAAATTACAGCGCCTTCCGGCACGTATTCAAACAAAACATCGAATTGTTACATTGGAAACAGATCTGACGCAACCCGCGGACACAACGGTGCTATTGGTGAATTTGCGCAATGGGATGTGATTCTATCAGATAGCGAAATCGCAGCACTTGCGTCGAGAGTATCGGCAGCGAGAGTAAGACCACAAAGTTTGACGTTGTTCGATGCTGGACACAACGCGGCGGATATGGTTAACGGCGGAACATTTACTGTTTCTGTCGCAGGGTATGTCGATCACTGTCCAACTGGGTTTCCATTCGCGTTAGATGATTTTGTTCCGCATTCTGTTGCGGCGGGTGGTGGGACGAATTTGATAATTCAAGATTCGATACATGGTCACAGCGCTGATAATGTTGACTTAACTCAGTTACACCAACTTACAGTTCAAGATTCTACGCACGCGCAATCGTCGGACAATATTAATCTAACGCAATTACACATCTTAAATGTTGACGAGTCAGCTCACTCATTAGCTTCAGATAATATAGACCTGACTCAGGATCAGCAGCTGGTAGTCGAAGATTCTTCACACTTACTGTCGAGTGATAATATCGACTTGACGCAAGATCACCAATTGACTGTACAAGACTCGGCGCACGGACACGCGGCAGATAATTTGGCGTTAACACAGGATCATCAATTGACGATTCAGGATTCAACGCACGGCCATACGGCTGATAACGTTGTTTTGTCGGTGGCTGGGATTTTGATTTTGCAGGATGGGCAGCACTCACACAGTGCAGATAATATTGACCTAACACAAGATCATCAATTGGCTATCCAAGATTCGTTACATTCTCAAGTTTCGGATAATGTTGATTTAACGCAAGACCATCAGCTGTCAATAAACGATAGCGCTCACGGGCACGTAGTTGATAACGTTATTTTGTCAGTCGCAACAATTTTAGGTATTAATGATGCGTCGCATGCTCAAACGGTGGAAGCCTTAACGCTAACGCAAGATCATCAGTTGGCAATTCAGGAAGCGTTGCACGCGCATTCCGGCGAGAGCATCGCACTAACGCAAAATCACGCGTTAATAATTAGTGATGCGTTGCACGGTTTAATCTCTGACAACGTTACGCTTACAATACCCTCTGGAGCGGTGACACCTTCAGAAAGAATTTACCAAATAAAAACAGATGATCGAGTTTACTTGGTAGCAGCAGAGTCAAGAATTTACACAATTCATTAGGTGAAATATGAAAATAGAAGCGAAACTACGAATCAAAGATAAACCCTTTGAAAAGTTTTATGACCTGGAAGTCGGCGACGTGATTACGGTTCCCGATGACGTTGGCGAGTATTGGGTTAAAAATGGATGGGTTAAGAATTTGGATTCAGGCGAGGACAACAAGCCCAGCGATAAGCCAGTTACGCTTGACGTTCATAAGTCTTCGCTCGGCGTAAAGGATACGGTGGAATAAGATGGGAAAGAGTGTTCATGATGATGTATTAGACGGCGCGATCGATGTACTTGATCAAGGTGACTTGATGATTGCATGTAGCGCGGAACCAACCACGCGAGCCGAAGCAGTTTCAACATACGCACTAGCCGACGCGACGATGGTTGCTGATACTGATTACACGAAAGCAAACGGAGACACGTCCGGGCGAAAGGTAACGGTTGCGGCCAAGTCTACGATCACCGTTGACGCTACAGGTTCGGCGAACCATGTTGCAGTTGTTGACGCTACTCGTTTACTGTATGTGACCACATGCACCAGCCAGGCACTAACGTCTGGTAATACTGTCAACTTTCCTGCTTGGGATGTTGAGTTCGCGGATCCAACGCCATAATGCCAAGCTCTTTCCTTGTCGATGCCGATGCCGTGCTCGATTACAAATTCGATTGGGCTTCATTGACCAATGGATCAGGCGTTGAAGATTGGCTAGAGGCAGGCGAAACAATTACAGAAATCGATGTAAGTGCTAGCGGCGTTTCACTCGGCGATGGTGTTGTGGTTGTGAGCTCGTCAGCTGGAAACGTAACGCCCGACGCGCCGGCTCTTGCAGATACAAACACAAGCGTAATAGTTTGGATTTATAGCCCCACGGCAGGTTCGGTAGTTACATGCAGGATTAGAACAAGTAGCGGTCGAGTTGACGACAGGTCAGTTACGTTCCTTTTGAGATAATGCCACGCAAGCCACCGACGCATGGAACAGGAAACAAAAATAAATCTCGTAAAGGTTATTCGGAAAGAAAATCATCAACCAAGCGCGGCTACACATACAAGTGGCAGAAAGCAAGCAAGCGTTATCTTGCAGAACATCCGCTATGCGTTGATTGTGCAGAACGAAATCAAATTACAGCGGCAACCGTAGTTGATCACATTATCCCTCATCGAGGCGATCCAGTATTGTTTTGGGATGAGGATAATTGGCAATCGATGTGCAAACCAGACCATGATAAGAAGACAGGGCAGGGGGGGTGAAATCTCTACAACCTGGCGTCTTCTAGACCGTCGGCCAGTCA
>Ga0316205_10001144_pt1 | contig 36546 bp, 46 predicted proteins | sample 3monthpyrite_MG_FD_204941 | JGI IMG/M metagenome (GOLD analysis project Ga0316205, IMG submission 204941) | Microbial mat bacterial communities from mineral coupon in-situ incubated in ocean water Damariscotta River, Maine, United States -... | ecosystem: Environmental > Aquatic > Marine >...
TTTGGCATTGGGCCCTCGGCGCTGACGGAGGCCATGGGCATGCTCAACCACCATTTCGCAGCAGCCGCCTGATCGGCGCAGAGCGACAGCCTACCTCTGACTGCCGCCAATCTTTGCAACAGAGCCAATGCGCAAGCTGTTCGGCCTTGCCGCCGCGGCGCCTGACCTCCTGGCGGCGCTCAAGGTTGCGGACACCATTCTCGACGGGATGCCGCTCTACGCCACAGGACGCGGCGCGCTCGTCATCCGCTCCGCCATCGCCAAGGCCGAAGGAACCACCGCGTGACCCACCAGAAAATCGCCATCGGCGACACCATCCGCTTTCGCTCGGTCACGCGATGGAGCAACAAGGCAGCGACCCGCAAAGTCAACGGCTTTTACGGCGACTGCCCGACCGTGCGCTTCGGGGGCTGGTCCCAATTCGTCGTCCACCCCCGCGAAGTGCTCGAGATCGTAACGAAGCACGATTGAGCCCGGCAGCCGCCGTGCCTTCTGCAACATGATCGAGATCATCCTTGGCTTGCCACATCTCAGGCGCGGGCCGATCCTCCGGCGTGCCATAGCCTTGCGGGCACCGCTCCTGGTCTCGGCCAACGCGCTGTCGCGCTGGTCCGGATTGCGCTCCACGCGCCAATGGCAAGGATGGAATCTCGCCAGCCTGGGCAATCTTCCCGCCAGCGCGGACATCATGCTCGACTCCGGCGGCTTCACCAGCCACGTCGTCTACGGCGGCTTCCCCTGGACGATCGACGACTACATCGCGCTCGCCGCTTCAGGGCCATTCCGGCTCTTCGCGAGTTTCGACTACCCCGTCGAGCAAGAAGTCGCGCGCGACCGCCACGCCATCAACGAGCGGATCTCGCGCACGATCGGCGCCAACCGCGAAACGCGGCGCCGCGCCGAGGACGCCGGCATCGCCGACCGCTTCATGCCGGTGCTGCAGGGCCGCACACCCGACGACTACCTGCGCTGCGCCGACGCGCTCGCATGGTCTGTCATCCCCGGCCGAACCATTGGCATCGGCAGCATGTGTCGCCGCCACGTCTTCGGCCCTGAAGGACTGATCGCCGTCGTCGAACGGCTCGACCGCGCCCTGCCGCCGGGCGTCGCTCTGCATTGCTTCGGCGTTAAAGGGACCGCATTGCCCTACCTCAACGCCTTCGGGAGCCGCGTGGCCAGCATCGACTCCCAGGCTTACGGGATCGCCGCGCGGCGCGATGCGGCAAAGCGCGGCGTCAGCAAGGACGACGCGCTCGTCGCACGCCACATGACCCGCTGGTACTTCGCACAGCGCCGCGCGGCCTGCCGTGTCCGTCAGCCACCGACGAACAAACCCACGTCCGCTCTACCTGAGCCCGACAACCCTTGGGAGCGCCAGCTCGCCCGCGCCCGCGCAGAGATCAACGAACTGATCGAAACCGGCGCGCTCGACCACGATGAAATCGTCGAATGCTGGATCGAGCAGTGGGCGGCCGACTCGCTTCACGCCGCGAACTGAAAGACTCCGCCATGCTGCCCGCACTCCCGGCGCTCGCGCGCGCCGAAACGATCGACCAAGCCCTGCAGAACGACGCGCACGTCGTCTTCAGCCTGTCGGGCGGCAAGGACTCGAGCGCCGCGGCATTCGCGACCATGGCCTATCTCGATGCGATCGGTCATCCGCGAGATCGCCGGCACGCCATCCACGCCGATCTCGGTCCCATCGAATGGCCATCGACACCGCCATTCGTCGAACAGGTCGCCGACCGGCTCGGAACCCCGCTTCATGTCGTGCGCCGCAAGGCCGGCGGCCTGATCGAACGCTGGCGCCAGCGCTGGGCCAGCTCCCAGCGGCGCTACATCGACCTGCTGACTTATCAGCTCGTCACGCCGTTCTCGGGCGCGAGCCTGCGCTTCTGCACCAGCGAAACCAAAGTCGCCCCGATCGGTGCCCATCTCAGATCGAAGTTCGCCGGCGAAACCATCGTCTCCGTCGTCGGCATTCGCCGCCAGGAAAGCGCCGGCCGCGCCGCAGCGCCCGTGTGGAAGGCCGACACGCGCTTCGCGCCGCCTGCCAACAGGGCCGGCACCCGAATGCTCACCTGGCATCCGATCCTCGACTGGACCGAAGAGCAGATCTACGCCGCGCACGCGGCAGCCGGGTTCCCGCTGCACGAAGCCTACGGCATGGGCGCAACCCGCCTGTCGTGCAGCTTCTGCGTGCTCGCAAGTCTGCACAATCTCGCCATTTCCGCATCGGCTCCCGGCAACCAAAACGCCTATCGCGAGATCGCCGACATCGAACTCGCCTCCGGCTTCTCGTTCCAACCCGCTCGCTGGTTGGCCGACGTCAGGCCGGATCTGCTGTCGCCCGAACAACTGCGGCGCCTGCCGGAAGCGAAAGCCCTTGCGGAGCTGCGCCGCTCGGCCGAGGCCAGCCTGCCGGCAGACCTTCGCTTCTGCCGCGGATGGCCGCCGCGCGTCCCCACATACCCCGAGGCGGAACGCATCGCCGATGTCCGCGGGCGCTTGCACGACGCCCTTCGCCTGACGAACCGCTTTCCCACGGCCGGCGCCATTCGCGACCGCTTCGCCGAACTCCACGCCGTCCACGCGTCCTGACCCCCTCGCGTCCCGCTCCCGGTGCTCGCCGCTCCCGGCGAGCTGAAAGGGAAAGGGGGACTGCCTTGACGAACCCGGAAGGAGGAACAAGGCCGTGATGCTTTCCCCGCACGCGTCGATCCGCGTTATCCGCCACGCGCACCTGTTCTGCGGCATCGGCGGCGCCGCAATCGGCTTCAACAAAGCGCTCCCGCGTGTCGGCCCCGTCGAGGGCCGCTTCGTGTGTGCCGGCGGGATCGACGTCGACGAAGGCGCGATCCGCAATTTCGAGCGCCTCGCACGCGCGCGCGGCACCGTGCTCGACCTGTTCGACCGCGAGCAATACACCGCATTCCACGGCGCGCCGCCGCCGCCCGACTGGCGCGAGGCCGTCCCCTCCGACATTCGCGAAGCCTTCGGTCCCGACCTCGACTGCGTCGTCACGAGCGCGCCGTGCAAAGGCTTCAGCGGGCTTCTGTCCGCCAAGCAATCGACCACCGCGAAGTACCAGGCGCTCAACCGCCTCACGTTGCGCGGTGTCTGGCTGCTGCTCGAAGCCTACAAGGACGATCCGATTCCGATCGTGCTGTTCGAGAACGTCCCCAGGATCCTGACGCGCGGCAAGTGGCTGCTCGAACAGATCACCGCGCTGTTCCGGTCCTACGGCTACAGCGTCAATCTCGACACCCACGATTGCGGCATCATCGGCAACCTCGCGCAAAGCCGCAAACGCGCGCTTCTGATCGCGCGCCACATCGAGAAGATCCCGCCCTTCATCTATCAGCCGAAGCATCACGCGCTGCGCGGCGTCGGCGACGTCATCGGCAAACTGCCTCTCCCCGGCGATCCGATCGCAGGACCGATGCACCGCGTCCCCGCGCTGCAATGGAAGACCTGGGTGCGGCTTTCGCTCGTCCCGGCCGGCAAGGACTGGCGCGCACTCAACGACCTCACCGTTTCCGACGGGTTTCTGAAAGATTTCGGAATCATTCCGGAAATTCCGCTTCGCGACAATGCCCTGGGCGTGAACGCGTGGACCGATACCGCTCCCGTCGTCACCAGCCACCGCGCTCCCGGGCAAGGCCGCTTCTCCGTTGCCGATCCCCGTCCGGCCGAAAACTGGCACAACGAATCGCTCGGCGTTCGCTCCTGGCGGGACACCGGCCGCGTCGTCGCCGGCGCCAGTCGGCCGCACAACGGCGCCCACAGCGTTGCCGACCCCCGCGTCGACGGCCATCCCCGAAGCGTCCAGCTCGGCGTCAGGCCGTGGAGCGAACCTGCCGCCTGCGTGAAAGGCGACGTCAGCGTCGGCACGGGCCCCTATGCAGTCAGCGACCCACGGATCGCCGGCAAGCCGCGCTTCAACAACGTGTTCCGCATCGTTCCCTTCAGCGCCCCGTCTCCAGCGGTCGCCGGTCCGGGCGGACCTGCCGGCGGCGTCGCCGTCGCCGACCCGAGGCCCAGCGACAACGGCTACAACTCGCGCAAATACAAGGTCACCGCCTACGACCAAACGAGCCGCGCCGTCATCGGCGCGAGCACCACAGGGGACGGAGCATTCGCGGTCGCCGATCCGCGGCCCAACTGGGGCAACCAGCGCCACCGGAATATCCTGCGCGTCACCCCCTACAGCGAACCAACCGGCACGATCGCCGCCGGGCACAGCGTCACCGGCGGGCAGCCGTGCGTGGCCGACGCACGCCGCGAGCACTATCAGACCGGCGGACACTACGGCGTGGTCGACTGGAACCAGACCGCCTACGCGGTCAGCGGCTCAGCCTGCCACGACAACGGCTTCAACTCCGTCGCCGATCCCCGTGAGGCCGAGCTCGACGACGCGCCCCTCTCGCTGCCGAAGCCCGACGAGCGGCTCGTCTGCCGCATCATCGCCACCGACGGCACATGGCACAGGCCGTTCACCACCCTCGATCTTGGCGCCCTGCAGGCGCTGTTCGATCCGGAGGAAATCTTCTCGGCCGAGGAAACCGAGGCGGGCACGGTCTGGCACGCGATCACGCCGTTCGACCTCGAGGGCGCCAGCGACGTCACCAAGCGCGAATGGATCGGCAACATGATCCCCGGCGCTTCGGCGACCGGCATGGCCGAGACCATCGGCGAAACCATCCTCCTGGCGGAGCAGGGCGAGGGCTTCTTCCTCAGCAGCCGCGAGATTTGGGTCAAGCCCGGTGCGCTCGCGCTCGCCATCGACAACGACCAACCCGCCTTCCGGCTCGACAACCTCGACCACGAAGAACGCGCCTGAGCCGAGGCCAGGGCATTCGGCCGCCGACAAGAGGTGGAGGGGGAGGGGACAGCCACGACAATCCAACGAGCAGGAGACCCATCATGCTGCCGACCAGCGTTCGCCCGACCGTCAGCCCCGAGACGATCACCAAAGTCACACGGCTGTTCAACGGCACCCTCCACGACATCCTCACCGAGCTTCTGCAAAATGCCCGCAGAGCCGGCGCCCAAAGCGTCGCAATCGACTTCCACGAGCTCGACGGAAAGCTGTTCATCTCGGTCGCCGACGACGGATCAGGCATCGAAGACCCCGCCAGCCTGCTCGCACTCGGCAGCTCAGGATGGAACAGCACCATCGCCGGCCGCGAGGATCCGGCGGGGATGGGGATCTTCAGCCTGGCCGGACGCGACGTTCTCGTCACGTCGCGCCACCAGACCCACAGCTCCGCGTGGGATCTCCGCATTCCCGCAGATGGCTGGACCGGTGACATCGCGCTCGACGTTGCCCCCGCCTCGCGCGAGATCGGCACGACGATTGCGTTCGCAATCAACGGCATGAGCGACAACGAAGCGCTCAGCACCGTCAAGAAAGCCGCCGCATTCTATCCGCTTCCGGTCACGGCCAACGGCGAATTCCTGCCGCGCAGAGACTTCCTAGAAGGCGCCTGCCACATCGCCGAATGGAACGGCTCGCGCATCGGCGTCTTCACCGGCTTTCCGGGCTATCGCAATCCCACCATCAACTTTCATGGCCTCACCGTCAGCTCCCCGCTCTTCAACCTTGCCGAAAGCCTGCGCGGCGAGCGCTTCTCCACCAAAGTCGACATCGGCGACACCCCTGCGCTGCAGCTCGTCCTTCCCGCACGGAAGGACATCGTCGCCAACGATGCCTATGCCGAGCTCAAGACCGCCTGCGAACGCGCGATCTTCGAGGCGATCGCCGAGCGCTGGGCCCACCGCCTGTCGTTCGAACAGTGGCAACGCGCCAGCGAACTCGACATTGCGCTGCCCGAGGCCGAACCGGTCCTCGTTCGCTGGAACCCGGCCGACGCGTCATACCGGGACATCCATTCGCCCCGATCAGAACGCGGCGTCTCAGGCGACCCCGTCATCGTCGAGCCTTGCGAGCCCTACATCGAGCAGCCGCTGGCGCACGCGCTGCGGAACGAGTCGCTCTTCGAGCGCCTCGTCGAGCCCCATGCTCCCTACGAGGGCTATGCCTGGTACGATGCTTTGCCGCGCCTCAAAGCCCCATGCTTTCATGTGGCCCACGGCGGCCAGACCACCGTACTTTCGGAGCAGGATCCGGAATCCGCACTCCCCGCCCACGTCACCGCCGACGCGATCGAACTGCGTTTCGACCTTTGCAATCAGGACGAATGCACCGAAACGCGCCTGCCGTGTGATCTCGCCTTCGATATCGACCGCGACATCTGGTACGACGACGTCGAACATATCCGCGTCGCCTGGACCCCCTCGGCCGAGCTAACGCCCGACGTGCTCGTCGAGCTATTCGAAGCCGTCGCCTTCTGCCCGAGCGAAGACAGCGACGCCGATTCCTGGGACACCCAGCACGAACGATTCCTGCGCGAAGCCCGCAAGGCCGCGACCGAAATCCTCCTCGGCGCCGACGCCGCCATCGCCGGCGAGTTTCGCGACCTCGTTCTCCGCCACCGCTGGCTGCTCCCCAAGGGCCGATCGCTGACGATCAAACTCGCAGATGACGTCGTCGATGTGAGCATCGGCCAGCTCCCGCAGGCGGCATGACAATGCACGCCCCCACTGTCCTCAGCTACGGCGCCGGCGTCGACAGCACCGCGCTGCTCATCGAGCTCGAGGCGCGCGGCACGCCGCCCGACCTCGTTCTCACCGCCGACACCGGAGCCGAGAAGCCCGAAACCTACGCCTATCTCGAGCGAATGCATCGCTGGATGGCCGAGCGCGGCATACGGCACGAAACTGTCCGCTACGTCACCAAACGGTTCAAGAACTGGCCGCCGTACAACGACCTCGCCGGATCGCTGCTGACCAACGGCTGCCTGCCGAGCATCGCCTTCGGCCGACACAGTTGCAGCCTCAAGTACAAGGCCGCGCCGCAAGAAGCCTTCATCAAGACCTGGCCGCCGGCCGTCGCCGCCTGGAACGCCGGCCTGAAAATCATCCGGCTGATCGGCTACGACGCTGGACCACGCGACTCCCAGCGTTACGCGCACGCCAAGACGATAGACGACCCCCTCTTCGACAACCGCTATCCGCTGCGCGACTGGGGATGGGACCGCGAGCGCTGCGCCAACCGCATCGTCGAGGCCGGCCTGCCCGTGCCGCCCAAGTCATCGTGCGTGTTCTGCGTTGCCATGAAGCCCGACGAGGTGCGCGCTCTTCCCGCCTACTGGCTACGGACGATAGTCCTGATCGAAGCGCGCGCCGCCCCGCGGCTGCGCTCGGTCGAAGGGCTCTGGCGCAAGAGCACGCGCACCCGTCCCGGCCGGATGACCGACTTCATCCGAGAGGAAGGCTTGCTGCCCTCGGCCGAGATCGACCACATCATCGCCGAAGCCCCGGCCGACCTGGTCCGCTTCCAGGAGCGCGCCGCCGCTATCCCGCTCGAAACCCGGCCAAGCCTCAGCACCTGGCTCGACCGCTTCCACGCCCGAGGAACAAACCCATGACCTACCGCTGGACAGACCGCGCAACCGCGATCGCCGAAATGGCGCGGCGCTCGGACGGCATCGAAATCGCCGCCTGCCGGGACCTTGGCGAAGCCACCGAGCGGCTCGATCCGCACGATCCCGAGCCCGCCGACTTCTATTCGGTCTACCTGCACTTCGATCCCGAATGGGATGACGATCCCAACGGGCTGCGCGGCGCCGTGTGCATCGCCGACCGGCAGACCTTACGCGAAGCGCTCGACTTCGCCGAAGATCTTGCCGCGCGCTGGTCGCTGCCCGTCACCAACTTCGCCGAGCACGAGCTGCAGCACGACGCTCACGTGCGCCAGCTCGACCGTGAACTCCACCGCCACCTGGCGCCCTGTTGGTCATGGCAGGAATGCCGGAACCTATGGCGCCACGCCCGGCGCCGGCGCGCCGAACAACGCGAAAACGACAGGAGGGCCGCATGACCAAGCTCTACTACGACGCCGGCACATGGACGGTGCCGGGGCAGCAAGGCCGCGGCGCCACGCGCTGCGACGTGCCGAACAATCCGGCCGAGCTGGCGAACTGGCTGAACTCCCGGGCCCTAAAGCCGCACACGCCCGTCTCGGCCGCGCAGTCCACGTCCGCCGAGGCCGAACTCGACGCCGATGCCGTTTGCGAATGGATCCTCGACCGGGCCACCCCGGCGCAGGTCGAACATCTCTTCGCCGTTCTCGGCACGCGCTTTCACGAACTGCGCCGCCTGGTCGATCGCGATCGTGCGCGATCGGCCGCAGCGGAGAGCGACTTCGACGAGGCCTACGAGCGCTGCCCGAGCTCGCCCGACGGCGTCCACGACTTTCCGCGCGACATCGAAGAGCACGAGCGCTCGCTCTGCACCTGGTGCGGCGCCGACGGCGACGGCTGACGCCTCGCCGCTGCGGCTCAGCCGCGCTTCAACGCGTCCTTCCAGCTCGCGCCTCGCCGTTCGCCGCCGCTCGGCCCGAGCATGGTGCTGCTGACGACCGCCGCACGCGCCTTGCACTTCCGGCAACGCAGGCGCCGTTCAATCTCGGCAACCGAGCCGAGAAACCCGCCCGCGAAGAACATCGCCGGCGTCAGGATGGCCTTGTGGCCGCAGACCCGGCACATCACCGACAGGTCGTATCCGTGCTTGCTGTAATCGCTCAGTGTCTCGAGCCGAATACGCCCCATATTCACCGCACCCGGGCCGGAGGCCGCGTCAGCCGACAGCGTTCAACGCGGCGTCCGTCTTGTTCTGCTCGTGCATCTCATAGACCCTGGGCCCGTCACGAAACGCAAACCCATACGCCGGCAGCATCGGAAACAGGTCCTCCTCGCGTTCCCAGCGATCGGCCTCTTCCTCGTCCGATTCCTCCTCGGGAATGGGATTCGCCACGCGGTAATCCTCGAACGCCACGCTCGACCAGGTCAGCGAATAGCCATCCGCCTCGGGATCGAACGGCGACGCGGCGCCGTCGCTGGCGGCGGCCCCATGTCCCGCCATGCGGAACTTGAGCACGGACCGCTCGCCGTCCTGCTCGTCGAGCGTCACATCGACCCCTTCCGGGGTCTCGACGAACGTACCGCAAGGCGCATCGGTTCGCCCGTCGAACGCCTTGCCGTCGCGCAGCGCGATCACGCGCCCGTGATCGACGTCGATCGGCTCCTCCTCGTAGAGCAGCCAGAATTTGCCTTGGAACGCCATGATGATTCTCCGACTCGCGAATGCGGCCGCTATAGAACATCACGAGAACAAACGCGAGTCGCCGCTAGCCCCGGAACCAGGGCTCGTCGGTCCGGTCTACCGTGAGCGACCCCGCATAAGGCACGCACAAGGCGCGCGCTTCCTCGGGCGGCGCGTCGCTCCAGCGGCTCCAGTCCTCGCGCTGCAGAATGACCGGCATACGATCGTGAACGCCGGCGAGCTGGAGGCACACGTCGGTCATCACCATCGAATAGGCGCGGCCCCATTCGTCCGTCTCGCGCCAGACCCCCGCAATCGCGAACACCGGCTGCTCGGGCAGCGAGATCCACGTGCGCGTCTTCGATCCCGCCTCGCCTTCGGCTTCGGCGAACGCACTGACCGGGATCAGGCAGCGCCGCGCGACGAAGCTGTCATGCCACATACGCCGCGGATTCATCAGATGTTCGCACCGTGCATTGTTCACCGGGCGCGGCTTCAACGGCTTGCCGGTCTTCTTGCTGATGAGCGCCTTGGGAAAGCCCCAGACCATGCTCTGCAGCACGCCGCCGGCGGCGACGAAGCCAGGCCGGCCGGGATAGACCAGCGGCGGCGCGTTCGACGGCGCCGGCGGCGCCGCTCCGAACAGCCGCGCGACTTCCTGAGCGCTCGCGCTGTTGCGATAGAGATTGCACATCGCCCAAAAGCTTGTCGCTCCGGTTCCGATAGTCAATCCTGCGCCGCGCCGGGTTGTTCAACATTAACAATCTGCTAAAAAGCCGCGCGCCGACGACCAGAAAGACCCCCCGTTTTACCTGTCGTCGGCGCAACCGAGTCATGACGACAGCGCCTGAAACCGACCGCCTGCGTAGCGCCACCGAGGACGATGTTTCCGAAGCGCTGCGCGGCAGCTACGTCGCCGAGATCGGCGAAGTCGGCCATGACAAGCTCCTCGAGTTCTACAACCGAATGCTCGACCGTTTTCTCGGAGAACGGGACGACTAGCCGGCGCGCACGACGGACGAAGCGATGGACACGAAGCACGACGACCCGCCGCAAAAACCGCCGAAGCTCGGCGCCGACGTCATCTACGCCGCCAACGATAACCCGAACGGCAAAACCCGCCTGCCGATCTTCCGCTACGTCAGGACCATCCTCCCGCGCGAAGAGTTCTGAGCAAGCCGCCGCCTTGCCTGCTAGCTAGCGCTAGCTAGCACTAGCCCTCTCCCTGCGCCGATTGCGCCGCCACCCCAGGTCCGACGCGCCCGCCAGGGGCGGGCGCGGATACGCGCGCACAGCGCGCTGCCGGGCCATGCGGCCCGGGGGAGAAGGGGGATGAGAGAAGGTGTCCTTCGGAAATGGTTCCGAACGGCATCAGGAGAACGATCATGAACATTGGTACCCTCAAGAGCAACGAAGACGGCATCCACATCGGCCGCATCACCACCCTCGCCTTCAGCGCGGTCATCGCGCTGCGCGAGGTCAGCTCGGACAACGAGCGCGCTCCCGCCTACGACGTGATGGCGCTCAGCGCCGATCGCCGCAGCTGGTGCAAGGTCGGCGCCCTCTGGGAATACAGCTCGAACGACACCGGCGAGACCTTCCTCTCCGGCCGCATCGACGATCCGAGCCTGGAGAAGCCGCTCGACGTCGCGCTGTTCCGCCAGAACGACGGCAGCTTCAACGTCGCCTGGCGCCGCCCGCAGCGCAAGCGCACCGCGCCGGTGGCCTCGGCTGCCGACGACGGCCTGCCGCCGATGCCGCCCGTCGGCACCGACAGCACGTCGCCCGAATCAGCCCCGGCGGGCGGTGACGGCCTCGGCGAGAGCACCGCCCCCGCCCCGAAGAAGGGCGCGAAGGCGAAGGAGACCGCCGACGCCTGACCGACCAAGTCCGGCGCAGCCCCCCTCAAGCGCCGGCAGAAAGGCCCGTCCCGAGCAATCGGGGCGGGCCTTTTTCATGCCGAAGCCACCCTCTCGCGTCGGCGTAGCTCAACTGGCAGAGCGCCGGTCTCCAAAACCGGAGGTTGCGGGTTCGAATCCCGCCGCCCTCGCCACATTCGAGCGCTGCGCTCGAATTGAGTGGAATTTGAGCCGACCACGCACTATCTTGTGTCAGAAAGGTGCAACCATGCTCAACCCCGCCGTCGCCGACTACATCAAGGACAGCGGCCAGATCGACCCGGCCGCGCTCGCCCAATCGCTCGATATATCCCTGGCGGACCTCGCCGCGATGATCGGCGTCAGCCGCAACACCCTTGCGGCAAAACCGCTCGGGTCCAAGGCCAGCGAAGCGCTCCGCCCGCTCATCAAGATCCTCGCGCTCGCCACCGAGCTCGCCGGCAGCGAACGCCGCGCGATCATCTGGTTCAAGTTCAACCCGATCATCTCGCTCGGCACCAAGACCGCCCAGGAACACGTTGCCGACGGCCACGCGGACTGGGTCCTGGCGCATATCGAGGACCTCCTCAACGGCGTTTACGCCTGACGACAACGCCATGACAGCCCACGCCTTCTATCGGGCGCTGAGGCCCGAATGGGCCTTCGCGCCGCTCAGCGGCGAAGGTGCCGCGCGCAACGGCGGTCGTTGGAACGCCAAGGGCCAACCGGCACTATACTTCGCGGCCGATCCGATCACCGCGCTCGCCGAGTACCAGCAGGGCCTCTCCTTCCGTCCCGCCACCCTCGCGTCCTACCTGGTCCGCGGTGCAGCGCTCGCGGACCTCACGGATCCCGCCTTCCGCCTCGCGCACGACATCCCCGATGCAATGCTCGAGGTCGATTGGCGCGCGCAAACGCGCGCCGGCGAGGACCCTGAAACCTGGACCGTGGCCGAGCGCCTCGAACGCGAGGGATTCGACGGGCTGCTCTACAGCTCACGCATCAACGGCGGTCTCTGTCTCGTGCTCTGGCACTGGAATGAAGGAGACGGCTGCGCCGTCTCGGTCGAGGATCCCGACGGCCGCCTTCCGCGCGACAACACTTCATGGACCTGACAATGACCAAGCGACCCGCTCCGGACGATCTCCCGCACATTCCCATCACCCGCTTCCAGAAGTCGCCCGGCGACTTTCTCGACTTGGCGGATCGCGCGCCCGTCGTGCTGACCGAGGACGGGAACCGCCGATCGGTCATCCTCAGCGCCGCCGAATACGAACGCCTCGACCAGCTCGAGCGCTACGGGAAAGCCGACCAGGCCGTTCTCGAGAACGAAATGGACGGCGCCGGCACCACCCGGCGGGATTAAGGGAACTCCGTTCCCGAGCGCGATTTCGCAAGCGACCGTACAGCCCTCGGCGCCCTCCCAGCGCGGGGTCCGCGTCATGGGCCACGAGCTGGCAAGCCCTTCTCCGTGTGCCCGCGGGCATCTGGTTGGTCTGCCGCCGAATCCGGCGCCCTTGCGGACCACGGCGTCAGGAGACGAGGGTTTCGCTGAAGCTTGACGGGTCCTTCTGCACGCGGCCTGCGGCCGCGAGGTGCCGTCCGGCACCAAGTCTCATATCCCGGCGCCATCGGGCGCCCATGCCGCCGCCGGCAGGAACAGGCCCTTGAGTCCAGGTGTCCGCCGAGCTTGTGCTCGTCCATTTCTGCAAGGGGCCGCCCCTGCGATTCCGGCGGGCCGCCCGCCTCCCAGTGCCCCCTGTCCCGCGGCGCGGACCAGGCCAACAGGAAATCCCCGGACCGGGTTGCCCCTGCGGGGCTGCCCGCACCACTCCGGAAATTTCCTGTTCCCCTCCGCTTCGCTCCGGTGGCCCGGCCCACTCCGCGGGACTCGATCAGGGGCACCGGCGGACGGTCCGCCGGAACCACAGGAGGCTTTTGAAATGAACGTAGTCAATCTCGTCGGACGTCTGGCCAAGGACCCGACCGCCCGCGACGGCAAGGACACCCGCATCACCGAGGTGATCCTCGTCACCGAACGGCCCCGCATCCGCGACGGCCGCGTGCAGAAGGACCCGGAAACCGGCTACACCCTCACCGACGCCGAGTTCCACAAGGTCACCATCTTCAACGGCATGGGGATGCCCGTTCGCGAGCACAAGTCGAAAGGCGACCAGCTCGCGGTCACCGGGCGGATCCACTACTCGCGCTGGAAAGACGCCGAGGGCAACGATCGCTACGGCTGCGAAATCATCGCCGACAACGTGATGTTCCTCTGACCCCGACGGGCGGCGCTCCGGCGCCGCCCTTTTTTCGTCCCCTCCAATCGCCTATACGGAGACCCGTCATGGCCACGGTTACGGACTTCAACGACACCCTCGACCTCCGCGAGCAAATCGCGCGGATCGACAAGACGCAAGCCGAGATCGCCAAGATCAAGGTCGATACCCGCTGGACCCCTTTCCAGGCGAGCGCCGCGCTCATGACCGCCGGCGCAGCCCTTCTCGGTGCCGGTGTCGCTCTCGGGCAGCTGCTGCTGCCCTGAGCATCGCTCCCGCCTCGCTGGCAGCGCATCAGCGCCGCCAGCTTCGCTCTGCATCGCGCGACTCTAGCGACTTCGATTACGCTCGCGTATAAGCGAGGCGCTCGCGGAGGCTTGCATGCCCGACCAAAGTCCAGCGAACGACGAGCAGGAAACGCCGATTGACGTCGTCAATGTCAGACCGCTGTCCGACATTCCGATTTACGAAACTGGCACAATCCCTCGTGTCGAGCATAAACCGAAGAACACAGAGAACCGACGCGCCATCGAGAAACGGATAGTTCGCGTCCGCGAGATGCTGTACGAAAGCATCGACGCCGGTGACATAAAAAAGTCAGCCGAGCTAATGAAACTCCTGGACGGACTCCGCCGGCAGTACAACGACACCCTGCTCAACGGGATCTGACATGCCGCCTCCCGCCTAACGGCGGGACCGGGCTCTACTCCGCCGCCTGCGGCGGCTCCACCGAGCCACCTTACGGTGTCTCGGCCCATTCGGGTGACGATCCCTGACGGACGCCCGCGCTCACGCGCGAGGAGCTGGCGCGAACGGCCAGCTCGGGGAGAACCGCAAAAACAATATCTCTCTACTGTAGTCCAATCCTAACACGTGCAGCTTTCACGTCGTCAAGGATGCGCGGTGCCCCCAATTTTTTTGCGGGCATTGTCTGCTTTCAGCAGACGCAAAAAAATCGGCACCCCCGCGCCCCGCTGCGCGGCGTTAACCGGGGTCCGGCCAGCTGCGCGGCCGGCTTCCCGGTTAACGTCCCTGACCCCGCTCATGCACGCCTTCTGTTGGAACAGTCATCAGGAAGATGACGAAATTCAATCAAATGGAGGCAATCATGACCAAGTTCACTTCCTTCGCCGATCTCGCCGACTTCCGCGAGCAGCTCGCCGACGGCCGCTCGACCATCGCGAGCACCTACAACGACGCTTTCATCGAAACCAACGAGCTCGCCAAGCTGTCGGTGGTCGACGAGCCGGTCTCGGCCGAAATGCCCGACCCGGACATGACCCGCCGCGCGGTCGAGATGGCGATCGGCACGATCTTCGACGTGCTCAAGGACACCCGGATGGAGGAATTCGCCCGGCAGCTCGCCTGGGGCTTCGTCAACTCCTTCCACATGACCGCCAGGCTCGCCGAGGGCCGCGAAGACGATGCCGCCAAGAAGCTCGGCGAACTCGCGCGCAACTACGACCCCTCGGAAATCTACGCCGTCGAGCTCGAAGAAACCCAGCTGCTCTGCCAAACGCTGCAAGGATGCCGCGAAGCGCTCGAGGCGATGCGGGACCACGCGGCCGATGTCTACCGCGTCGAAACCGGAATGCCCTTCACCGCCACACGCGGCTCGCAGGTCTCCAAGAACGGCGTCACCGCCTCGCAGATCGCCGCCCGCGACTACCTCGCCGCCCGCGCGAAGGAACGCCGCGCGCAGTTCGCGCCCGATGGCCCGATGGTCGTCGTCTCCGGCGGACAGGACGGTTGGCACGACCACGCGATGCTCTGGGAACTGCTCGACGACATCAAGGAGCGCATCCCGAACATGGTCCTGGCCACGACCGGAATGCGCAAGGGCGTCGACGCCATCGCCGGCGCCTGGGCGCAGGCCAAGGGCGTCAAGACGATCCACTTCATCCCCGACCGCAAGCTCGGCAACCGCGCCGCCTTCGTGCGCAACGAGAAGCTGGTACAGCTCGGACCGGTCGAGGCGATCGTCTGCGAAGGATCGGGCATCCAGTCGAACCTCGCGCAAAAGCTGCGCAACGCCGGAGTGCCGCTGCACATCCGGCGCCTCTCGGACCAGCAACCTCACACCACTCGCACGCGGGCATAGCGCTCCTCGGGAGGCTCCGGCAGACGCCGGGGCCTCCCATCCTTCTTCTCTTTTTCCATGCCGCCACGCGCGCGCCGGGGGCATCGAACCCCCGTCGCGCGCCGGGGACACGCTTCGCGGGCAACGCGCGGGCGCGAGCACTCCCTCGCTAGCTGGCGAACATGCGTTCGCCCGCGCTTCGCTCGGTGTGCCGCGCGCCCGATCCCGGCGGGCGCTGCTTACCCAGCATCGACGCCGCCCGCGCCTTGCTGGCTGCGCGGCCCGCCTCACGTCGCGCCACGCCGACGCGCCGGAGCGGCCGTCGTCGGCCGCTGGTTGCCGCACCGATGGCGCGCGGGCGCGGGCACTCCCTCGCTCGCTGGCGGACATTCGTCCGCCCGGCGCTTCGCTCGGTGTGCCGCGCGCCCGATCCCGGCGGGCGCGGCTTGCCAGCGTCGGCGCCGTCCGCGCCTTGCTGGCTGCGCGGCCCGCCTCACGTCGCGCCACGCCGACGCGCCGGAGCGGCCGTCGTCGGCCGCGATCTCCGGCGCCACGTGTCATCCGGACTTCGCCGCCTATCCGGCTACCAGACCATCCCACAGAGAGAGGAGGATGAAGGGGAATGACGAGCAATCGAAGGAGGCCAAGATGCTCGTCACTTTCCGCATCATCGACACCGAAACCAGGCTGCATTCCGCGCCCGCCATTCTCTCGGCGCGCGAGCTCGCCACGCTCACCCGTCTGCTCGCCGAGAACGCGCTCGCGCCCGATCTCGACGAGGGTCAGCGAGAAGGCAGCGCCTACCACTTCGAGTTCAACGCCAACCGCCTGCCGCTCGCGCGCATCGCCAGCGCTCTCGACTGGCGCGGCGACGTCATCTCCGTGGTCGAAGAAGCGCAATTCCTCGGCCGCTCGCTGCGCATCGAACGGGTCCCGCCGATGCTCGAGATCGCACTACGCGTCTCCGACCACATCGCGCTGACCGAGGATCTAATCCTCGACAAGATCGACGCCCTCACGGTCGCCGGAATCCTCGGCGTCGATTTCCGCAAACGCTCGATCAAGCTGGCGGACCTTGCCGCCAAGCTCGCGCGCCCGTCCGTCGAACAGTCGTTCTACAACAGCCGGCTGAGCCACATCCACTACGCGCTCTCCCGCGCCGCAAACATCGACTGCGGCGAGCAATCACCCGTGCTCGAATGGGCGTGAACGCACTCCCCTCCCCGCCGGCGGTGTCCGCCTCCTCTCCGCTGCCGGCAACCTCGAAGCGCCCGCTGCGAGCAGACGCTCGCGCGGGCGCTTCACTCTTCCGACCGGAGGCGCACCACACCCGGAGTTCATCGTCATGAAAGCAACCATCATGCGCCGGCGCTATCCCGACTTCCTGCTCATAGGTTGGGAGCGAACAGACGGCGATTTCGAATGCCTCGCCGCGCTCAACGGCGACCAGATCGAACCCGACGACCGCTGGAACGCGATGGTCGAATGGATCGTCGCCGCGTTCCGCCTGACGATGCCCGACCACGAGATTGTCATCGTCGCGCGCGAGGAGCTCGTTTCGGTGCTCGCGGCGGCCGACGATGCCCCGCTCGAACCCGTCCCCATTCGCCCGCTTTCCTGACCGCGCATCGCTACTCTCCCCCGCGTCCGAACGGCACGCCCTCCACCGTTCGGGCGATCTGAAGGGCTCCCGGTCTGACGACCGTGGAGCCCTTCTTTTTTGTAACCGCTGTCCGAGTACCGGACCCCTCGATAATCGGCTTCCATGGGCGCCCAGCGGGCTTCACCGGGCCATTCGGCCCGGGAGAAGAGAGGGGCTGGAGAAAATGTCCTTCCGGAATGGTCCGGAGGGCATTTTCCATGGAGGCTATCATGACTACTCCCGCTTCCGGCTCCGCCACGTTCGAACTGGCCGAGCTGCACTCCTCGAAGATGCTGGAAAAGGCGTCTTGCAACGGAAAACTCGTTTCCGTCGCCGACGCGCTTCCGGCCGACGGCAGGCCCGTCCTGGCGCTGCGCCGGTCCGGCTACAACTGCTGCGGATTCGAGGTCCTGACGGCGCGCTACATGCCGGAATATCGCCCGTTCTCGCCCTGGCGGGACATCTCGGGCGATGCGGTCTCCGACAGCGGCAGCGCCATCCTCGCCTGGATGTACGCCGACGCGCTCCTGGTCACCGTCGATCCGCGATGACCAGCACACATGAAGAGGGCTGCCCGGCCTTCGCCGGCGCAGCCCTTCATTTTGCCATCTGCTCTTGCGATCCGCGGCCCGCCTCAAGCGGCCGCGCGCAGCCGTTCGATCGCAACCTTCGGCTTCATCTCGACGGCCAATTCCAGCAGCTCCACGGCTCGGTCGCGACCGACCCTCTTCACGAGCCTTGCGAGCGTCTTTTCCGCCTCCTCTTCCTGCAACTGCGCGAGGCGCTTCCTGCGCTCGCGCAAGTCCTTTTCGGCCTGCTCCAGCGCCAGCCTTTCGCGTTCCACTTTCGACACCATTTCTCGTCCCCTTCGACGCCATGAATCGAGAGCGCGAATGCTGAAGCATTCGCGCGCACGATCAACCCTAATCCATGTCCAAAATGGCGGCAAATGTACTGGATGAGTTTGCGAATTCCGGGCGCCGGAGGCGCCCGGAACCGCCGCCCTATCTCGCTGGCTTTCAGCCAGCTCGACCGAGCCCATGCTACGCACGGTCTCGGCCCATACGGGTAACGACCGGACTTTCGGGTAACCCGCCCGGGCCAATGCTTGCATTGGCCCGATTCACGGCCGACGCTGACCTTCGTGCGCCAGCCCTTGGCCAGGTCGCGCTGCGACCTTGACCGGCTTTCCGCCCTATCGGGCGACCGGTCCCCACCGGACTCCGATTCCCCGCAATTGAACCGACCTGCGTTCCAGGACTGACCCAGTGGTCAGTCCCTCGAGTTAGCACACCCTACACCCTTTCAGGGTAAGTGTTTCGGCGCATTTGTCGCGCTAAATCATAGCGTTAGCTCGTTCGTCCAATCTTGCAACATGTTTCAGCTTTCCGGCTTGGGGCCGATTATGCGGCTTTCCCAAAGGGTTAGTGCTGAAACATGTTGCAACGCTGCTGGCGCTTCCCCTGCGGTTGCAACTGCTGTATAGTCGGCGCCGCGATAACCGAACCACGCCCTGTAGAGGGCGATGGTTTGATGAGTAAAAATCTCAAGGGCATCGGCGTTGGCCTGCCCCATCCTTTGATCGCAGACCTCGACGCGTTCTGCGAAAGCAAGGGTCTCTCGCGCAGCGAAGCCATACGGCTGTCGGTGACGGTCGGCCTTCCCCTTCTGAAGCTCGGCGTCGCCGTCAACACGCGGCGCGTTCTCTCGATCCTCGAATACGGCCAGATGGCACTCTCGATGATGGTCGAACGGGAATACCCCGAAGACCACAACGAGCTCCTCGACATGGCCCTCCGGAACGTGGAGGAATACCATGGCTGAGGACATCCGCTTCAGCAAAAAGGCGGCCACGCTGACTCACGATTCCGCGCGCGGAAAGATCGTTCGAAACGCCGACAATTTCACGCGCGGATCGCAGCTCTTCCATCACCAGGTTCTGATGACCTGGGCCGGCATTCGCCTGCCTCTTTTGCTATGGCTCGCAACCAGCGTGATCCTGCTCACGGTGCTGGCCTTTCTCTACTTCCGCGAACACGAAGTCCAGCTCGTGCTCATGCGGTTCCTGGCGACCATCTGGAACTGGGTTTCGCTCAATCCCGAGAAGCCCGTAAACCTGACGCTCCCGAACGGTCGGACCGTCGCCCAAACGATGGCCACCGTGCCGTGGCATCCGGCCGTCCAATCGGCGTGGGAAACGGCAACCCGCATCGCCACCGCAGCCGCCGTCGGCGCGGCGTTCATCTGCGTTCCGCTGACCATCTGGTTCGTCGACTATTCGCGCTCGCGCGGCAGCGAAATTCTGAAAGAGCGACACGAACGCGGAGCACTGCTCGTCGATCGCGAAACGCTCACCGACGAGATCCGTCGCCACAACGCCATCGAGCACGACAAGGAATGCCGCGCACGCCGACCCGCGGTGGACCCCGGCATCATTCGCAAGAAGGGTCTCAAGGCTCTCACCCGCGCCGGCTTTCATGCCCCCTACCGCCTCGCCGGCGTCCCCTTCCCGTGGCGCCTCGAGCAAAGCCACGCAATGCTCATCGGCACGACCGGCGCAGGCAAGACGACCGAGCTCAAGAAGATTGTCGTGCAGGCACGGGCGCGCGGGCACCGCTGCGTGATTTTCGACCTCACCGGCAGCTTCGTGGAAGATTTCTACAACGAGGAAACCGACGTCATCCTCAACCCGATGGACGAGCGCTGCCAGCCCTGGTCGATCTTCAACGACTGCGAGAACTACGCCGAGTTCATGAGCGCGGCGGCCGCGCTCATTCCGACGGGCCACAATGCGGAAGACGATTTCTGGCAGAAAGCCGCCCGCACGATGCTCGTCGAGATGTGCGTGAAGATGGTCAAGATGGGCGTGCGCAGCAACGGCGGCCTCGCCTATTACCTGATGCAATCCGACCTCAAGGCGCTCAGCCGCCAGCTCGAGAATACCGTCGCCGCATCTCTGGCATCGACGCACGCCGCGAAGATGGCGGAGTCGATCCGCGCGACCAACGTGGCGAACGCCAACGTGCTGCGCTTTCTGCCCGAGCCGCCGCCGGGCGAGAATGGCTTCTCGATCAACGAATGGATGACCGAGGACATCAAGGAAGGCTCGATCCTGTTCATCACGTCGAGCCATCCCGATCTCGTGCTCAACCGCCCGCTGCTGACGCTGTGGATGGACCTCGCGGTGAACGCGCTCTTCCGCATGGGCCGGACGCGCAATCTTCGCACCTGGTTCCTGATAGACGAGGTCCACGCGTTGCACCGACTACCGGCCATCGAGCATGGCCTGCAAACCGCACGCGCGGTCGGCGGCGCGTTCGTGCTCGGGATGCACAGCTTCGACAAGCTCGCCGAAACCTACGGCGAGAACGGAGCGGTCAATCTCGCCTCGCTCGCGCGCACCAAACTGGTCCTCGCCACGGCCGATATCGAGACCGCCAAACGCTGCTCCGATTTCATCGGCAGCCGCGAAGTGCGGCAGATGGATGAAGCCTACAGCTACGGGTACAACAACACCCGCGACGCTTCGACGATCACTCCGCGCAAGCAGATCGAAAATCTCGTGATGCCCGACGACATCGTCAACCTGCCCTCGCTCCACGGCTTCATCAAGTTTCCCGACGGTTTTCCCGCTGCGCGGATCAAGCTCGAATGGCGCGGCTACCCCGCCGTCGCCGAACCGTTCGCGCGCGTCACCCACATGCGCGCGGCCGAGTTCACGCCTCCGGTCGATCAGAACGCGGATGTGGGGGGTGAGGGGCGCGAGGGGGATGCTCCGGACAGCGCTCCAATTCCTGTCCGCGAGGAGGTGGAGGCTCCGAAATCCGAAGCCGAGAAAGCCGCCGAAATGCTGCGCCAGGAGGTCGAGATGAAGTCCGGGCCGCAGGTGGCGGTCCAGTCCGAGCAATCCAAAACCGCGGACAAGGGCAAGGGCGAAGGGGAACAGGCCAACCCCGCCGGGCGCGAGAAGCTGGGAGCTGACGGACTGACCTGGTCCGACCGGCAGCGGCAGCGGGAATCGCGCGAAGCGACGCAGCCGCTCACCGACCCCAAACTGACGCCGCGGATACGCGCCGGCGAACCCAGCGAATGGGACAAGCAGCGCGCCGAAGCGGAGCGCGAGGACGACCAGGAAAGCGAGATCCAGCGCGAGGAGAAGCGCGGTTTCGGCGGCGAGGAAAAGCAGCCGCACGAGCAGGACATCGCGATCACCGATGACCTCGAGGCGGAGCGCTGAGCCATGAACCGTAAGCAGACAGAATCTATCACGGCGCGCGACACCTACACCGCAAGTGACGACTTCTATTGGACGTCCGGCGCCCCCACGGAGAGTGAATGGCCCGATCGCCGCATCGTCGAAGCGGATCAAGCGGCGGTGCGGGCCACGCTGCGGTGGGCCCGGCGTCGTTCCGCTGAATCGCACGACGCCCTCGGCGCCGTCACCCCCGACCGCGGAGCGGGATGATGCTTTCCATCGCCACAGTCAAATCGGCCGCCGGCGCAGCCCACTACTTCGGCAAGGACGACTACTACCTTGGCGAAGGCCCGGGCGAATTCAGCGAATGGGGCGGCCAAGGCGCTGAAACGCTCGGGCTCAAAGGCGAGGTTACCCGCGAAAACTTCGAGAAGGTCCTCAATTCAACCCTCCCCGACGGAACCGTCGTCAACAGCGCCGAGAACAAGCGTCACGGCGTCGACATGACGTTCTCCATGCCGAAGTCCGCCAGCATCCTCGCGCTGGTCGCCGGCGACAAGCGGATCCTTGAGCTGCACCAACAGGCGGTCAAGGCGACCATGGGCTGGGCCGAGCAGAAGTTCGCCGAGTATCGCGACAAGTCGCGCAGCACCAACGGCGAAGGCGCCAGGAGCGGCAACCTCGTTTATGCGCTGTTCCAGCACGATACGAGCCGCAGCCTCGATCCGCAAAGCCACATTCACGTGGTCGTCGCGCCGATCACCCAGGCTCCTAACGGGGCGTGGCGTGCGCTCTGGAACGGCGAGCTGTGGCGGAACAACACCGTCATAGGTTCCACCTACCACGCCTACCTGCGCGCCGGGCTCGAGAAGCTCGGCTACCAGACCGAGATCACCGGCAAGCACGGCCAGTTCGAGATCAAGGGCGTGCCGCAAGAGGTCATCAAGGAGTTCAGCCAGCGGCGGCAGGAGATCCTCGAGAAGTCGAAGGAGCTCGGTATCTCCACGCCGCAGGGGCAGGACCGCGTCGTCGTCAATACCCGCGACCCGAAACTCAACGTCGAGGACAAGGAAGCGCTGCGCGCGAGCTGGCAGCAGCGGGCCGCCGAGAAAGCATTCGATGGCAGAGCGTTTGTCGAGCAGGCCCGGGCTCGCAGCGCCGAGGCAGGCGAACGCGGCGATTCGGCCGGCGAGCTGCCCATCGGCTCGCCAGAGCGCCTCCAGAGCCTCCTGGGCGCCGTGAGGGAGACGATCGGCGACTATACCCGCGCTGCCGATCCCCTCGCCACCAACGGGCTCCAGCGCGCCTTGCTGACCCCGACCGAGCTCAGGACCGAGATGGCCGTCGCCTCGGCCATTCGGATGCTCGGACAGCGCGAGGCGGCGTTCGCGATCGACCAGATCGGCAAGACCGCGCTCGACCTCGGCCTCAAGGGCGTCACCGTCGAGAAGGTCGAAAGCCGCATCGCCCGGCTGCTCGACAGCGGCGCCCTCGTGCCCGGCGTCAGCGACCGGCTCGACCGCACGGTCACCCATGCCACCACCCCCGAACACATCGCACAGGAGCGCCAGCTGCTCGGCGAGATCGACCGCGGCCGCGGCGCATCGCCGGCGATCGTTCCAGCGGCCGACGTCGCCGAGCGCCTGCAGGCGGCCGCCGGCGAACGGCCGCTCAATGGCGACCAGCTCGGCGCGGCCACGCTCGCGCTCTCGACCGACGACCGGATCGTCGTCGTGCAGGGCATCGCCGGCGCCGGCAAGACGACCATGATCGACACCATGGCCAAGGTCGCGCGCGACGAAGGCAAGGAAGTCCTCGGCCTCGCCTTCGCGAACAAGATGGTCGCGATGCTGCGCGACGAAGCCGGGATCGAGGCGCAAACCGTCTCGTCATTCGTCAACCAGCACATCCGCGGCGCGCGCGCCGGACAGGGACCGGCGTTCGAGGAATCGCGCGCCGCGCTCGCCGGCAAGATCCTGGTGCTCGACGAAGCCTCGCTCGTCGCCAACGACGCGATGAACAACCTCACCACGATCGCCAACCGTCTCGGCGTCGACCGCCTGGTGATGATCGGCGACCGCCACCAATTGCAGCCGATCGACGCCGGCAAGGCGTTCAGCCTGGTCCAGAGCCACGATCCGGCGATGGCGCGCATGGACACCAACCTGCGCCAGAAAACCGAACACATGCAGCAGGTCGCCACGCTCACCCGCGAGGGCAAGTTCCGTGAAGCCTTCGAGGTGCTCGGCGAGCGCATCCAGCAATCGGACAAGCGCGACAACCACGTGGCGATCGCGGCCGAGAAATGGCTCTCGCTCGCCCCCGAAGACCGCGAGCGCACCGCGCTCTATGCTTCGGGCCGCATGGCGCGCGCCGAGCTCAACGAGCGCGTGCAACAGGGCCTCAAGGACGAGGGCGTCCTCACCGGCGAGGGAAAGGCCCTCACCACGTTCGCGCAGGTCAACGCCTCGCGCGAGGAGCTGCGCTTCAGCCACACCTACAGCGCCGGCCAGGTGCTCGACGTCGTGCGCGGAACCCGGCCGGGCGGGCTCGAGCGCGGCCGCTACGACGTCGTCGGCCACGACGCGCGCGGCCGCGTGCTGCTGCGCGACGCGAACGGCCGCACGATCGCGTTCAACCCCGGCAAGATCGACCCCAGCGACAAACGCGACGCGATCCAGCTGTCGGAGAAGGAAGAGATCAAGCTGCACGAAGGGGATCGTGTCCGCTGGACCGCAAACGACAAGGAGCGCGAGCTGCTCAATTCCGAGCAGGCGAAAGTCCTTTCGGTCGACGAGAACGGCATCCGCATCCAGAACGCCAAGGGCGAAGTGCTCGACCTCGCCAACGGCGACAGGATGCTCGAACGGCTCGGGCTCTCCTACGCGATCAACATGCACCAGGCCCAGGGCATGACGACCGACCGCGGGATCGGCGTCATGCACTCGGGCGAGCGCCACCTGTCCAACCAGCGGCTCACGCACGTCATGGCGACCCGCGTGCGCGAAGACATCGAGATCGTCACCAACGACCGGGACCAGCTGCTCCGCGCCATCGAGCGCAACCCGGGCAACAAGCAAAGCGCGCTCGAAACGATCGGCGAGAAGTCGGTCGACAAGGGCGGGCGCGACCGGGCCGGCGCCGACTTCAACCCGAAGCTCCCCGAAACGCTCAAGGGGGACGGCGAGAAGCTGCCGCCCCTCCCCGGCCTCGGCCGCGAAAGCCTGCGCAGCCTGCCCCAGCTCGAGCAGCCCGAGCGAACCATCGAACGCAGCAGATAGGAGACCTCCCATGACCGGACTGCTTCCGCAAATCTCTTCCGACCAGGCGTTCACGCTCCACAGCGTCATGCGCGAAACCGGACTCGACGAGCTCGCCCGCAGGATCGAAGGCGACACCTTCGCCGTGTGCGACCTCAACACGCATGGCGTCGCCGGTTGCGCCGCCATGCGCGAGGCGCTGCTCCAGCAGCATGTGTTCGCGGAATGGGTGGCGCTGGGTTTGACGATCTTCGTGGCGGTGATCGCCGGCAGCATCGCGGTCGGCTTCGTTCACCTGTTCGCAAGGGCAATCCGCCGTGCTCGCCTGCCCCTCCCCCCGATCCGCGTCAGCGCCCCGGCCTTCGGTCCGCCGCGCACCAGCGCTAGCTCGAAAGCCGCCGCCACATGACCGACAATGTCGTCGCCCTGCTCGTCGCCGTCGGGCTGATCGCCGTTCTCGCGCACTTCGCGCTGAGCGGCGCCCAGGGCATCGGCGGCCTGCCCGTGGTCCCGCGGCCGCTGATGACGGCGGCCGAACGGCGCACGATTACCTACATTGAGGAAGCCCTGCCGGGCACCAGGGTCCACGCGCAGGTTTCGATGGGCGCCTTGATGAAGCCGCGCAGGGGCCTCGACCGCTCGACCTACACCCGCACCTTCAACCGGTTCTGCAGCAAGCGGGTCGACTTCGTCGTGGAGGACCGGGCGACCGGCCGGATCGTGATGCTCGTCGAGCTCGACGACAAGACCCATGACCGCCGAAGCGACTTCGACCGCGACCGCCTGACCACGCGGGCGGGATACCTGACCGTCCGCCTGCCGGCGTCCGAGCGGCCAACGCGCTGGAGCGTGCGCCGCCACATCGAGACCGCGCTCCAGGCACACCAGTCCACCATCGGCCGCACGGCCGCCAAAACCGCCAGAAAGGAGAAACCTCATGTCCTACAGCTACGATGAAATGGGCAAGTTCGCCGATGCCAAAGCCGCCGAAGACTGGGCCCGGCGCAACGACATCGACCCGCGCGACTTGCACATTCGCCAAACTCGGGACGGCGTTGACGTCGCAGTGCGCAAAGGCGCGCGCGGCAACGACGGCGACTACTCCGATCGCTATAACGGCCGCCGCGACGGCTTCTGGCGATAGGGACAGCGCAATGGACGCCGAGCGCAGGGCCAAGATCCTGTTCGACCTCAAGCTGAGCGCCTGGATCGTGCTCGGCCTGCTCGTCGCGGCGCCCGTCGATGTGCCCGACGAGATCGCACGGCGCTTCCCTGGCGCCGCCATCCCATCCGGCAGGGCGGGTTAGAGCCGTGGTTCGCTCCTCCCACGGCCCGAAACCGATGTGCCCCTATTGCGGTGCATTTCTGCCCTACTGGCCACGAGGGGCGCCGGCAGCGCTTTGCGTCCACTGCCGGCGTCCCCTCGTGATCGTGCCTGCCTCGACCACGCTCGATCGCTTCCGCATCTTCAGCGTGTTCCACCTGGCCAAGATCGCCTTCCTTCCCGTCGTCGGCGGGCTGATCGTGGCCTTCGCCACCGCCCGCCTGTCACCCGACGCCTTCGCCTACGGCGTCAGCCTCGCGCTGCTCGCCTGGGGCTCGCTCGACGTATGGGATGGCACGTCGGGCCTCGAAAGCGGGCTCGACCGCGTGCGGCGCAACGTGCGGACCGACCGGGCGGCCAAACGCTCCTCGATCTCGAAAACCGTGTTCGGCAGCGCCTCGATCGCGCTCGGCGCCGCCGGGCTCCTCCTCACCGGATGATCCGCTTCGACCGCCCTCCCCTCACCTCAGCGAAAGGAAACTACGATGAAACCGCCCTCGATCAGCACCCTCGCCATTACGGCAGCTCTCGCCCTCGCAGCGGCGCCCTCGGGCGCCCTGGCACAGCAAGCGTCACGCAGCACCGAGCTCTATCACATCTTCGACATCAGAACCTCGGCCGACAAGAACACCATGATCCGCGCGCTGACCGACGGGCTCAATTTCAACGTCTCGGATTCGCAGACGATCACTCCGCTCGTGCGCGGTGAGCCTCCCGAAACCCCCGGCACCTTTGAGCTGGTCGACCCGCTGGCGGAAGGCAGGCTCGGCGCGCTCGGAAGTCTGCTCGGCTCCGCGCAAGCCGCGCAGCTCAAGCAGGTCCGCTGCGACGGCGCCGTGTGGATCTCCACGGCACAACGGCGCCTGCGCGGCTCGCAGAACCTGCGCATGACCCTTTGCCTGTTCCCCTACGTGGGCGGGTATCACCTGGACGTCTACGCCATCGACACGGCGGACAAGGGCGGCAGCCTCGGACGCCGGCTCGGCCGCGCGATTGCCGGCGCGATCGTCGGCGATCCCGGCGATTGGACCAACAAGACGATTGTCGATGCCCTCCGCTCGCTGCGGACCAACGCCAGCGCGACGATCACCTACGTCGAGGGACAGCCGGCCTTCTCAGGGGAACCCTGGAATGAAGGTTCCACATTGGTCCCTTCCGGCGACGAGAGGTTCGAGAATTAGGCTAGTAGATGCGGGGAGCCCCGGAGATTCCAACAATGAGCGAACGTCTGACGAAAGGCATTTCTTCAACAACGGGTGGAGGTCGTGTTTTCGACGCGGGCTTCTCCACCCGCACCAAAAATGCCCTCATCCAGAGCGACATAGAATTCTGCCAAGATGCTTTCGACATGACCGACTGGGAGCTCTTGCGACTCCCCGGTTTTGGGAGAACCGCACTCAAGGAGCTTCGTGCCCATCAGTCTGTCACGCCTCCTGATCGGCGTATTCCGAATCTCCTCTGCGATCCTACCCGGTTGCGGCGGGCCGTCAAACTTACATCGGCCGACAAAGCCAGCGTTAGCGGTAAGCTCGACTATCCTACCGGCTCGTTCGCAAAGCGACTGCAGAAAGCTGGCGCCAAATCGTGCTATGACGACCCGCTCACGATTGAGAAACTCCTCTCGACCTTGCAGCGTCGCGAAGAGCATGTGGTCCGACTGCGGCACGGCCTGGGGCCCTTTGCCCCGGCTACGCTCACCGAGATCGGCCAGGTCATCGGACTTAGCCGAAGCCGTGTCTCTCAGATCGAACAAAGAGCATTCCGGCAGTTGAAGTGGCTCACTCACACCTATGATGTGAATGACCACGCCGATTTTGACGATATTCTTGAACGACTTGCCCTAGCGGCCGACAATCGTCGACGAGCTGAAGAGGCGGCGGCCGCCGAGAAGCGTCAACAAGAGGAATTGGCGCGGCAGATCAAGGACGCTGAGGACGAGCGTCGAAGGGCAGCAGCGCGCCATCGCGCATGGCGAACTAAGTTGAAGCAAGCGGAGCGCGACGAAATGGCGGCGCGCACCGAGCTGGCAGCGATTGAAGCGAGCATCGCAAAGGTCGAAAAGCGGGGGTGGCTCTTGCGGACAATTCTCCCCCACGAATCTCGGCTCACAGAACTGCAACGAATGGCGGACGATCTCTCTCGTCAGCTAGCCGCGAAGACCGATGCAGCGGAGAAGATACGAAACTCACCTCCAGAGCCCAACACCGAAGGTTTCCGGTGATTCTGAAGACCGCAGACGACAAAGCGCACACGATTGCAGCGCTGGAGCAGCTGAAGGAAGGGGCTCCTCCGTCCATCGTCAAGCGCATAGATCAGGAGATCCGCAATATTCGCGCCGGCGCGGCAGGCGAGCGCAACGCAGCACATTTCATCAACCGAGAATTCGGTCGGAGCGAACGCGTTGCAGTCTTGCACGACTTACGCCTTCGCGTCGGCACCGACTTCGCGCAGATCGATCACCTGTTGATTCACGCTGTTCAAGCCCGAGCCTGGGTATTGGAGACCAAGAACTTCTCCGGCCGACTGAGCTGCGACGAACACGGCGATTGGACCGTCTGGAGAAACCAGCACCCTCGTTCGATCCCATCTCCGGTAAATCAGGCCCGGCGCCAAAGCATTCTACTCAGCCGGTGGTTCGAAGCAGCTGGGGTCCCTGGAATTGAGGTCATCCCTACTGTCCTCATCTCGCCGACTACGAGCGTTAACAGGAAGCATCTCGCGGATGATGCCCGAATAATCAAATCGGACAACTTCCCCGACTGGTTGAGAAAAGAGGCGGAAGGAATCGATGTTTTCGACTCCTTCCGCATGGTGGCTGGGTACTTTTGGAACGGCCGCTCCGGCGATTGGCTACAACGACTGGGCCGTCGACTAGTTCGCGCTCATCGACCAATCGAGTTCGACTGGCCTGCCAGGTTCGGGCTTGCGAAGGCCGAAAGTGCCGTCGTCAAGAAGATCGACGGCGGAATGCCGGTCACGTAAACCAGTTTTCTCAGAGCGTCGCGGAGATGAGTAGTGGCAAAATTTCTTCGACTTGATGGTTCCGCATCACCACACGCCAGGCAACTCGCAACGAACGTACACGAACGGCGCGTAGCGCTGCAGATGAGCCAGGCGGAATTGTCGGAGAGGACCGGGATCGCCGCGTCGCATTTGTCGCATATCGAGCGTGCCCGGGCCAATCCGACTCTCGCCACGCTGGATCGCCTAGCGGCCGAGTTCCGTTGCACCGTTCCTGACCTGTTGACCTGCGAACGGTCATTACGTTAGCTGAGGTCCGTGAAGCTAGCCTTACCGCCAAGGCAGCACCGTGCCCGTCTCCAACATCGCATTGCTGAGATCTCTTCCGTTGCCCATCCGGCACGCCGCTACGATGCGGCTATAGCTGATGTTCGAGGCGCGGCACTGCATCGGCGGAGCGTGAACACGAACATGGCCAGTCGACATGGTCCCTCGTGGACCGCCTAGAAGGCGCACCAGCGCGTCGCGGGCGGCCACCGCGGACGCCGTAGGGCATGGATGACCAGGACTGCACGTGCCATCCATCTCCCGGGCGGCGATCCCTTTCAAGCGGAGCTTCGGCCCTTCTGCACACCACACAGGGCCGTCGCCATCCCAGACGGCGATCGGCGTACAGACGAACTCGTCGGACCCGCCCTGCGCAACCGATGATGCGGTTAGACCGAGAAAGAGCGCCGGCACCGCCAACCAAAACTGCCTTATCCTCACCATGGCGATACGGCCCTTACCGTGCGACTTGGTTCGTGAAACACACAACACCCTAAACGCTGGAGAGCCGAAACGCCTAGCGAGGCGGTTCGGATCGTCACCCCCAGCGCTCTCGCTATCTCCGCTCTCGTCATCGACTCGTAGGACCTGACCAGTCGGAACGTGTCAGGCGCCTTACTGTCGGCTCGCAACTCGCCTTGCAGCGATTCAGCTTCGCGCTCAATCTGCCGCGCGGCTCCAAAGTCCTCCTCCGCCGCTGTCAGGGACGCTACCAGAGCATCACCGAGAACGTCGGCCGGCGCGCGTTCGGCCATCGCCCGAAACAGCTCCCGCGAACCAACGCCGGAGAACATGACCGGCCAGCGCGCTAGGCCAAGAAGAGACGGCCGCGCCGCGATCGCCAGGCCGAACGCCCACGCGTCCGACCTCGGTGCCTGAACCTGTCGCACCATCTCACCGGCCATGATCGTTTCCGTGCCGTGCTCGAGGAATCTCGGCTCGCTTGTGCGCAGCTCGCGCACAACAGACGCCAATGCGGCAACGGGATCATTGGGCAACCCGAGACCGTCGAGCATAGTAAGAACTAGATCGGCCGAGACGTAGCGTTCCGTATAGCTCTCGCGTGCATTCTTGGCCCGCAGAACCTCCAGTGCGGCGGCCGACACTTCTCCATGCGCGTTGCGCGCCAACCAGCTCGCGAAATCTCGCCGTTCGTCGGGATTCGGGCTCCGCATCAAAACGCCCTGATCGTTCGAGATCGCGTGTTCGAGCCCATAATTTTCAAAGTCATAGTCGCGGACGTGGAACCGCCACGCGCGCGCCAGCTGAAGGCGCGCGAATGTTCGCAAGACCCCCGGCGACGCAAGGGATAGCAACGCGTCTAGCCGGGACAGGCTCGCTGTAATTGCCGGCATCGGAGCCCTTCCCCGAACCTGAAAGTATACACTACGCCGATAGTGTATACCTGGCTCGTACACGTTTGCCATACCCTATTTGTTCTACTCATCTGTCACATCGAAATCCCCTGTTTCCCCCGTAAAAGGCTGCATAACTGCCACTAGCAACCGACCGATTGCCCCCGTTGTGTCGAATGTGACACCCTGATACGGGAAGAACGCGGGCGGAGAGGGAGAGAAGCGCGATAATTGGCCCAGGAACACCGATTGCTGCTTCGATAAGCGCAAAAGGAGCGAATGCGGTCCGCGGGCGAACACCGATTACTGGATTCGAGGTGAGGGAGGAAAAGCGGTGTCACATCGACAGGCAGATGTTCTATGGCGCTGATTGGCTATGCCCGCATATCGACCGGCGAGCAGAGCACGGCGGCACAGACCCGCAAGCTCGAGGAGCACGGCTGCCAGGTCGTCCACGAGGAGGTCGCCAGCGGCGCCTCGATGTCTCGGCCGAAGCTCGAGCAGTTGCTGCGCACGATCGAGAAGGGCGACACGCTCGTCGTTGTCCGAATTGACCGTCTCGCGCGCTCACTGAAACACCTCCTGTCTATCATGGAGGCGCTCAAGAACCGCGGCGCGGGCCTGCGAGCGATCGAGGAGCCGATCGACACGACGAGCGCCCAAGGGATGCTGCTGATCCAGCTCGTCGGCGCCTTTGCGGAATTCGAGGCTCGACTCATACGCGAGCGGACCAAGGAAGGGCTGGCAGCCGCGCGAGCGCGCGGCGCTCAGATCGGAAATCCGCTCATGCGACGTCGCGATCCTGTCAGCATTGCCGAACTCTCCATCGCCGCGAAAACGCGGTACCTCTACGAGCTGGTCGACGGCAAGAATGCCTGGTTACCAACCGTCGAGCGGCTCCGGCCGGCGCTTTCTTGGCCGATCGTTCTACGACAGCTCCGCGCCATTAAGCCGCCGGTGCGATCGTTCACGGAGCGCTCGCTCGTCAAGGCGTGCAAGACCCTCGTCGCCGCCGGTTATGCCCGGCCGGAAATCCTCGAGCGCGCCCCTCCCCTTCCCCCTGACGACCGCGTGGCGCGGCTCGTTGCCGACCGCCTCGCGAGCAATCCCAACGCGTCGCTCCGCGAGCTCGCAGCCTGGCTCGGCCGAGATCTACGCGAGCCAACACCACGCGGATCGTTGAAATGGTCGGCCGAGGGTGTACGGCGGGAGATCGCCAAGGCTCGACGCCTCGGCCTGCTCGATGTTCACTCAAAACCGGACTCGGGGAACGAAAATGTTCACTCAGTCCGGACTCAGTGAGTAAATGCCCCGATCGGCGGCATCCTTAGATTCCGCGCCGCTAAAGCCGCGCGGTTGGCCTTTATGGCGAGAAGGCGTATATCGCAGTCGCTTCATGGACGTCAGTCAATGCACCACCGAGCCCGTCGTGCTGCTACACGGCGGGCTCGTCTCGTTAACAGGCGGACCGCCCTGCTAGCCGCTGGTGCGGCGCACCAATCGAGCCCACGCGGGTCCATACAGCTTAAGATCATAAACTGAAACCGGCGACCAGGAGCGAGCAAGGGAGCCCTGCCCTTCCCGCGCGAGCCGCAGGGCTCCCTTTCCCAAGCCGGTTCTCAGCCGGGCAAGATCACGGCGCGGCGCGATCCCGACGCCATCCATAACTCATGGTCAGCTTCGCCGAAAGCGGTGAGCGGAAGATACGGTCGCCAATGCCGGGCATTCACCGGACGGCAGAGACGGGTGGACAGCGGAGTGTTACCGATTGCCCTTCGCCCGATTGTGCGTCACGCAAAGCATCTGGCAGTTCTTCGCCGAACTGTCGCCCGCCTTGCTCCAAGCGGAGACGTGATCGGCATCCATCTCTTTGAACTCATATATGCGGCTCTTGTTTGCGTCGTGCCCGACTGCGCACAGCGGGCAGTTGGACTTACCAGTCGCCTGTGCTGCCTGGGTCTGCTTCGCGTATGTCGCCTTCTTCACCCTTTCATCGAAGACCCGTACATTCAGCAGCTTTGTGTCCGTTGAGCCGCCAAGCACGTACTCGAAGATGCCCTTACGATTAGTCACCTCGCCATCAGCTGCGAGCTTATTAACAGCAGCTGAGGTCTTCTTCGGATCATAGCTCTCGCCGTGGTACTGCTCATACAGCCTCCCCCAGTCGAGGCCCTTCATTTCCGGCATGACGTCGGTGAAAACGGTCGAAATCCAGTCAATCACTGTATTGAAGTAGGTTCTCAGCTCATCAATGTTGGAGTCGTTGCGATGTGCGCTCATGTATAGGCCGATGTTGCCCTTGCTCACCCAGTCGAGTGCCCGCTCCAGAAAATCCTGCCGGTTTGCGCTTCCTTTGACATAGGCACTCCACTTTTGGATGTTCGCGTTCTGGCTGTTGCTGAACTCCTCCTTTGCCTTTGTGACAAACGGGCCTGAGTAAATCGCGTTTAGCAACTCCTGCTGGTTGAGTGGTACACCGGCGATGTTGATCGTCTCGAACCATTGCTTAATCTCGGTCTCCGATCCCTCACACTCGTAGATCAGTAACTTAGATTCACGAATCTTCTCTTGCTGATCCGCGGCCAAGCTGTCGAAGTTCTTCGGATTGCCATTGTCCACAATGGCGAACTTGTTCGTGACGAACCTACCAATGCTGGTGATCCGCTGCTGTCCGTCGAGCACCTCGAACCTGTCCGCGCCGACCGCGTTGAAATAGATCAGCCCGAGCGGATAACCTTTGAGAACGGAGTGGATCACCGCTTGCTCGCGCTTTCCGCCGCCCTCGGCGTATATGTAGTTTCGCTGGTATACCGGCTGAATGGTGAGCCTCCCGCCTAAGCCGAACAAGCCCTTCCCTTCGAGCTGATTGTATACGAAGCCGTCACAGATGTCGGCCACCGTGAGATCGGTTCTCAGCTTCGTCTTCACTTGATCCCTCCCCCAGAATCCTCGGACTTGTGGCGGTGGCGGATTAGAATGCGCTTGTACACCTTCACGTCATTGATGACGCCAGACATGTTCAGAGGGATACTCCCGGGTTTCCCGAACCGTCGGAAGTACGCATCTTTCTGGTCTTGAGCCGAGTACCACTTCGTTCTGTACGGATTGTCCGGATCGCTCGATTCGAGCGTTCCGACGATCTCAAACTGCTCCGGGCTATATTTGTCCAGGAAGGTGACAGGAACGCCCATCACCCCATCGTAGTCACTTGGAATCTCTTTGTAGGTTGACACCTCGATAGCGTCGTAGTTGTCATACTTTTCATACCCGGTCTTTCCACGCAATCCGGGGCTGTATCGTAGATTATCCGCCATAGTCATGAGACTGAGAGGATTATGACGCCGACCGTGATCGAGATTTGTATACCAACATGAGGTTGAAACTCGCGCGATCTTCTTCCCAGTTTGCTCGTCTATGTGGTGAAACTTCTCCCAGTCGTCGGGAACTTCGAAAAACATCCCTACATTAAAGTTCGTGCATCCGAGCCACAGCCTGTTCTCTTTTATGTGTGGAAAGACCTCCTTGTAGGTAATCGCGTTGGTGTTCCCTATAATGAGGAACTTCTTGCCGTGTTCGATCAGGAGGGCGACGTACTCGCTGAACAGAGAGAATGGAGGATTCGTGACGACGATATCTGCCTGACGCAACAGATTAACGCATTCGTCGCTCCGGAAATCACCGCCCTCAAGAAGGTGGGTTCGATGATGAGGATTCCGTTCCAGGAATAACTGAACCGCCCCGCGATTGCCGGAGGCCATTTGGTTTGAGTTATGCCGCCATCGGGCGTTCGTCCAGCATGGCGTAGTATCGTGCTTCGGCTTCGGCGGGCGGGATGTTGCCGATCGGCTCGAGCAACCGCCTGTTGTTGAACCAACTCACCCATTCGAGCGTGGCGTGTTCGACAGCCTCGAACGACCGCCACGGCCCGCGTCGGTGGATCACCTCGGCTTTGTAGAGTCCGTTGATCGTTTCGGCCAAAGCGTTGTCGTAGCTGTCGCCAACGCTGCCCACCGAAGGTTCGATCCCGGCTTCGGCGAGACGCTCGGTGTACTTGATCGAGACGTACTGGCTACCGCGGTCGGAGTGGTGGATAAGACCGCCATGATGGACGGGCCGCCGATGATGGATCGCCTGCTCCAGGGCATCCAGGACGAACCCGGCATGCGCGGTCCGGCTCACTCGCCAGCCCACGATATAGCGGGCGAACACGTCGATCACGAAGGCGACGTAGACGAACCCGGTCCAGGTCGCGACGTACGTAAAGTCCGACACCCACAGCATGTTCGGCGCCGGGGCATGGAACTGCCGGTTGACCTGATCGAGCGGGCAAGGCGCCGCCTTGTCGCTCACCGTCGTCTTCACCGGCTTGCCCCGGATCACGCCCTGCAGACCAAGATCGCGCATCAGCCGCTCGACCGTGCATCGGGCGATGTCGAAGCCTTCGCGCTTCATCTGCCGCCACACCTTCCTTGCACCATAGACGCCGAAGTTCTCGGAGAACACGCGCAGCACCTCGGGCTTCAGGGCCTGATCGCGCTGGGCACGGGCCGACATTCGCGAGGGATCGCGCCGCTGCGCGACACGCTCGTGGTAGGTAGATGGGGCGATCGGCAAAACCCTGCAGATCGGCTCGACCCCGTACTCCTCGCGATGCTCGTCGATGAACGCGCTCATCGCTTCAGTGGGCGGTCGAGCTCCGCCTGGGCAAAATAAGCAGACGCCTTGCGCAGGATCTCGTTGGCCTGGCGCAGCTCGCGGTTCTCGCGTTCCAGCGCCTTGAGCTTGTCAGCCAGCTCGGACGGAACGCCAGCACGCATGCCCTTGTCGACCTCGGACTTCTTCACCCACTCGAGCAGCGTGTAGGCCGAGCAGCCAATCTTGCCGGCAATCGATGTCACCGCGGCCCAGCGCGAGGGATGATCCTTCTCGCTGTCGAGAACCATCCGCACCGCACGCTCGCGAACCTCGGGTGAAAACTTGTTCGTCGTCTTGCTCATAGACCCTTCCTCTCAGGAGTTGGGGCCTCCGGCAATCGCGGGGCGGTTCAAACCGGACATCTTCGATATCTCTCGCGCCGTCTTCGTTGAGGTCATTCACCTCCTCAATCTGGACGGCAAGCGCACTCGGCCTTTCCCGCCTACTGCTCCCCTCCATGTACTCACCAAACGTAAGCTGAGCGCCAGCAATTGGCGACCCGTCATAACTGGTCGTGATGAGCTTCCTAAGGCCCAACCGATTGAAGTTAGCAGCAAAGTACTTGAAAAAGTTGCTCTCGAAGGGATCGTCGCAATTGCAATAGACTACCTTTCCACGGAAGGTGTCGGGGTCGAACTCAAGGTAGGCCTCGATCTCCTTCTGGATGTCTATGTATCGGGTGTAAAACTCATCCCGTTTGGCCTCGCGGGCCTCGGTTAGCCGCCTAGCTGCTGTTGTCATCCGTCAAGCTTACATTGCACCTCTCAATTTCTGCAACGGCCCGATTTCAGCCTGCACGCTCTCGGGCGACGACTCTACGCTACACCTCAGCCGCGCAAGGTGGGGCGACAATGACTGGGTTAGAAAGCGCGGGCGCAACTCGCTGCCATGTCAATCGAGTCAGAATCGGCGCGAACGTGACCGGGTTCCTTGCGGGTTGTCAGATTCATGCCGCCGACATACTGTTCGCGCGGACAACGAGAGCTCACCCCCCCATTGAGCTATCACGACGATCTCGCGAGCCTGCTGACGGCTCTCCGCGAATACGAGAAATCCGGCAAGATTCCGGAGAATCCTGAACAGCTTAAGGCGATCGCACTGCGCGTCCTGCAGCGCGACCCTTTCGAGGAACTCGCACTGCGCTGGATGTTCATACTGAACGGAGATCCCGATCCCTTAACCGAACGGGAACCCTGGCGCCTCTAGGGCCGCTCTACCGCGCCGTTGCAGTAAATGGCCGTTAGAGATAGATATTCCGGCTCTGTTGCAAAAATCGTGAAGCTTGAGCATGCTTGGCGGAGATTGGACGGACGGAACGATGACGGATTTCAAGTGGCGCCATTTCCAGGGTGATGTGATCCTGTGGGCGGTGCGCTGGTATTG
>Ga0316205_10001146_pt1 | contig 36522 bp, 36 predicted proteins | sample 3monthpyrite_MG_FD_204941 | JGI IMG/M metagenome (GOLD analysis project Ga0316205, IMG submission 204941) | Microbial mat bacterial communities from mineral coupon in-situ incubated in ocean water Damariscotta River, Maine, United States -... | ecosystem: Environmental > Aquatic > Marine >...
GCATGGATTTCTTTAATCAATGACGTCACTTGCCTAGGTGACTCATAATTGCGCGTAAATAAAATAACCCCACCCACTAATGGATGATTGAGTATTTCTCGATCTTCACTGCTTAGCGAATATCCAGCGATATCGAGCATTAAGGGTCCCAACGACATATGACAAATTCCTAAATAATTTTAAGTTCGAACATCAAGCCGATCACGCAGTTGATCGCCGAGTAAATTAATGGCCATCACAATACTGAATAAGGCAACAGCCGGTATAATAACAAGATGTGGGGCAACAAGCAGGTAACGCGCGCCATCTCTAATCATACTTCCCCACGATGCTGATGGTGCCTGTACACCTAGCCCCAGAAAAGAAAGCCCTGCCTCGGCAATAATAAGCCCTGCGACAGCAAAAGTAGCCTCAATAATTAATGGCGCGGCAATTAATGGCAACAGGTGCCAGAGTATAATTTTAGAACTACTTGTCCCCAAGGAACGCGCCGCTACCACGTGGTCGCGATTTTTCAGTAGTAGTGTTTGTCCTCTGGCTAATCGCGCAAATCCGACCCAGCCTACAATACTCAGTGCCAACACCACATTACCCACACCAGGTCCGAGTAAGCCCGCAAGCGCTATGGCTAATAAAATCCCTGGGAAAGCTAAAAATACATCCGTGATTCGCATTACTAGCTGATCAACCCAGCCGCCAAGCCAAGCACTGGCAATGCCAATGACCGTTCCTATTACCAAGGTTACTATCATTACTGAAAATGCGACCAGCAATGATACTTGTGCACCGATTAACAATCTGTCAGCAATTGGTCGTCCTAGATCATCCTCACCTAGCCAAGTTGAATCCCCAGGTTTGCCTAATATATGCTCAAGATTAATGTCGTTCGGATTTAATGCCAATAGTGGCTGAAGCAAGATCACAGCTATCCATGACAATAAAATGAGAATGGGAATATAACTCAGTATTCTTATCATGCTGCGCACCGAAGTCGAGGATCGATTTGCTGATAAACAATGTCGGTCAACATATTCACAACAACATAAACGGCACTTATAAATAGAATACAGCCCTGTAGCAATGGATAATCCCTGCGTTGAATAGCCTCGACGGTCAATCTACCAATGCCTGGCCAATCAAACACGGTTTCAGTGATAACCGCACCTGCCAACAAGCCGCCTAACTGTAAGCCAAGCAATGTAATCATTGGCAACATCGCATTGCGTAAAGCATGGCGAAACATGACACGTAGCGGTGAAAAACCTCGCGCACGCGCACTGCGTATGTAATCTTCATTCATCACTTCAAGCAAGCTGCTGCGTAACATTCTTGCCAAGATAGCCGTCATCACTGTGCCTAATGTGATCGCAGGTAAAACCAACGACAAGAAACCGTCACGGCCGCTCACAGGGAACCAACCTAACCACAATGAAAAAATCAGCACTAAGACAGGGCCAAACACAAAATTAGGAATGGCGATCCCAAGCAGCATAAAACTGCTCGTTGCCATATCCCACAACTTGCCTTTATGCATTGCGGCCCACACACCCAATGGAACAGATAGAATCACCGCCACAGTCATTGCTGCAAGTGATAATTCTGCCGATGCCGGCAGTCTTTCTAAAATTAATGTTGTCACGGGCTGACGACTATAAAGCGATGTACCTAAATCGCCCTGCACGAGGCCAGACATGTAATTGAGCCACTGTGTCATTATGGGTTGATTTAAACCTAATGCTTCACGAAGTGCCTCGCGATCCGACAACCGTGCAGTTTCACCTAATATTACTTCAACTGGATCGCCGGGGATAAAATGGACAAAGAAAAATACAATCATGCTAACGCCGAGCATGACCGCGAGTGCTGAGAAAATGCGTACTAATATGGTCTGCATTCTATTTAATATGAACCTCTGTCCCAACAGGCAGCAAATCGAACAACTCAACGATGTCGTGGTTCGTCATACGTATGCAGCCATGCGAATTGGGTTTCCCCATCTCGGTGCCATCCGGGCAACCGTGTATATAAATATAACGTCTCATGGTATCAACATCACCCAATCGGTTAAGTCCTTTCTCACTACCGCTTAACCAAAGAATCCGCGTCAAAATCCAGTCACGTTCAGGGGCTTGTTGACGTAATGATTCAGTAAAAATTTCCCCCGTTACGCGGCGACCAACAAACACAGTATTGACAGCGCAACCTGCACCAATTTTTGCCCTTATTATATGTCTACCTCTTGGTGTACATTCACTGCCCTGTTTTTCACCGAGACCGTTCGTCGCTGTTGAAACTGATGCATTGAAGAGTACGGCATCATCTTCTGTCAGCGTGAGTGTTTGCTGTGTGATATCAACCGCCACCTTGCGCTTACTCATTCAATGCTCCCCTTTAATAACAGGCACCAAGCTTACTTTAGATAAGGCATCATAGTTACCGTTTAAGGATAGCGAATATCCCTGAATACGTTTAGATGTAATCGCAATATTATCTTCAAACCATAAGGGAATATAAGGTAAATCTTCTAACAAAACACGCTGAACTGAATCGATTGATTCAGCCAATAACTGCGTGTCTGTTGTCATTGAAAAAACATCATCTAATAATTTATCGACGACAGCATTCTTATATCGACCTCGGTTTGCACCTTTGGGTGGAACAGAATCGCTGTGAAAAACTGTTTGGTATATGTCTGGCGAGTTAATGCCAACCCATGACAAACTGTACATCTGAAAATTACCTGATTTAATGTCGCCGTAAAACGTGCCCCAATCATAGCTGCGGATTTCCATCTCTATCCCTACTTCGGATAACTGTTGTTGTATCACTGTTGCGATGCGCAGCCGCAAAGGATCCGTTGTTGTCTTATAAATTATATGAGGCCGATTATTATCGTCATAACCTGCCTTAAGCAATATCGCTTTGGCTTGTTCAGGTTGATATGAAAAAGTTGGCATCTTCATTTTTCTCGCCCAGTGTTGCAATGGCAACACAGAGTGACTTAACTCTGCTCGCCCTCCTAGGAGTGTATTAATTAGCTGCTGCCGATTAATTGCCAGTGATATAGACTTTCTTAATTGCTGATCAGAGGTCAGCGGATCGTCCATATTAAAACCAATATAACTAAAGGTAGAACCCTTATTAGATTGCAGCAACACCTCATCTTTGTTTTTCAAATATCCAATTAACTCAGATGACAAGTCATTTTGAATAATGTCCAATTCTCCTCGCAATAATTTAAGCACCCTGATAGAAGGATCGCTTACATGTACAAACTCAAATAACTGTTTGTCGGCAATGCGCTGTAAGATAACTGTTGCCATTGAATCTCTATTTATTATTTTAAATGTGCCATTACCAATACCCGCTGACGCAGCAGATGGAATGCCAATGCTCAATTTACTGGGAAATAAAATGTCCTTACGTGACAAATAAAAATCCACCCTAGTATCATCAAGTACTTTTATGTTTTTTATGTGTGCCAGGTTGCCTTGATGAGGCGATGCGTTTTTAATATCCAAAATATATTCATAACATGCCAGAATGTCTTGAGTTGTAAGTTCGGCACCATTGTGGAAACGAGAGATATTAGGCTTTAGCGTGAACCGATAGTGCACGGGCGTGATCATTTGCCATGTCGTTAGACCTGGCACAGTCTCTAGTTTTTCATCAACATCAACCAAGGCTTTATAAATAAGTCGGTTAATACGCTCTGCACTCGCATCTGTCGCCATGCGAGGATCTAACGTGATTGGTGCTGATTGCAGACCAAAACGAACCACCGACATCTCGATGTCTTGTTGACAACCTGACAAAAAAATAACGACAAGCAGTAAAGCTCTAAGCAAGGGCTACCATTCCTTATATGGATGCTTAATTAAACTAACATTGTAATAACGCGGATCATCCGATACTTCGTCCCCGATCCAGCTTGGTTTTGTAAAGTGTTGGTTTTCATGCGTTAGTTCAATTTCGGCGACAATCAGGCCTTCATTATCACCTTCGAAAACATCTATCTCCCAGGTATGTTCTCCAGCAACTATTTTATATCGCACCTTTTCTATTAACGGTTTTTCGCAGAGTGTTTTAAGCATTGTTTTTGCATCACCACGGTCGATTTCATATTCGTATTCTTGGCGACTGATACTCAACTCATAACTTTTGATGTTCAGGTAGGCATGGTCATTATCGATTCTTACGCGAATCGACGCGCTCGGTTGAGTCTCTGTCGGCCCCGCAAAATAACCTTGCTGCATACGGTTGCCGGCATCAGAAAACTGACGCCAAGCATCATTTGAAATCAGAAATTTTCGTTCAATTTCAACCGCCATGACTAAACCCTGTAAAGCTTGATATTGGCGACAATACTACCCCATATTTACATTTTACTCAGCCATCTGCCTAGATAATCCATCATCAGACTTGCCATGCAGAGGCTGCACGCGCTAGGCTAGCAAAAATCACTTAAAAATTACCATTATGATCACCATAGACACTTTAATTGACGCGCGCTGGATCATCCCAGTCAACGATGATAACGAAATACTAGAAAATCACAGCCTCGCAATCGTCAACGGCTTAATTATTGATGTGCTGGCAACCAAAGATGCCAACAAGAAATACCAAGCAACTCATACACATCAGCTGGATGGGCACGCACTGATACCCGGTTTTATTAATAGTCATACCCATGCTGCGATGAGTCTGTATCGTGGCTTAGCCGATGATCTTCCGCTAATGGAATGGTTACAAGAACACATTTGGCCTGCTGAGCAACAACACACGACACAAGATTTTGTTAAAACCGGTACACAACTAGCGATTGCAGAAATGTTGCGCAGCGGGACAACTTGTTTCAACGACATGTATTTTTTTCCTGATGAAACAGCAAGGACAGCGAGCGAAATTGGTATGCGTGCCTGTGTCGGCTTAATTATCATCGATTTCCCAACGATATGGGCAAATGATGCTGATGAATACATTCATAAAGGTCTGCAACTACACGACACTTTACGCCATCAATCACTGATCACCACCGCCTTTGCACCCCACGCACCTTACACTGTGTCGGATGCACCATTACAAAAAATGCTTACACTCAGTGAAGAACTCGATATTCCTGTGCACATGCACATTCACGAAACCGCCGGTGAAGTAAAAGATGCTATCGAGACAACAGGCAAACGCCCTTTACAGCGGTTAACGGAACTTGGTGCCATCAGTCCCAAATTAATTGCTGTGCATATGACACAATTAGAATCAGAAGAAATTGAGTCACTGGCTATACAGGGTTGCCATGTTATTCACTGCCCTGAATCAAATCAAAAACTAGCCAGTGGTCTTTGTCCTGTTCAAACACTCATCGATGCAGGCATCAATGTCGCACTCGGCACCGATGGCGCAGCAAGCAATAACGATCTCGATATGATCAGTGAAATGCGTTCCGCCGCATTACTCGGAAAAGTAACCAGCATGGATGCACAAGCCGTCAATGCGACTACCGCACTGCGTATGGCAACCATTAACGGTGCTAAAGCATTAGGGCTTGATACTAAAACCGGATCATTGGAAGTTGGTAAAGCCGCTGACATTACCGCCATTCAACTTAATAGTATCGAGACACAGCCGCTTTACGATCCTGTGTCACAGATTATTTACGCAGCAAGTCGAGAACAAGTAAGGCATGTGTGGGTGGCAGGAAAGCATCTATTAAATAACCGAAAACTGACCAATATTGATGAAACAACTTTATTAGAAGATGTTGCTAAGTGGCAGCAACAGATCAGCACTACATAACAGTATAGCCCTGACGTACCAAATTCTTAATTTCCAATTCACCGTTCGGCACAAATTCGATGAAACCGGGGACATTATCTTTCTCAACACCAAAATCTTTCATCGCTGTTTCACACATCTTAAATTGAATGACATTATAAGCATCCAATTTGGCGGATAAATCAACGATATCCTTATACTGTTTGTAATGATCGATTGTGAAATATTCGATTTCTTTACCATGGAGCATGATTGAAATATTTGCCGGCTGTGTGGCTGAACGTGGCTCGGATGCTAAATTGTCTGCTCGGGTTAGTACGTCGCGAAGTTGCTCAACCGTTTTAACAGAAATATCAAACACAACATTGTTCTTAGGCTCAGAGCTTACCTGAGCTGTAGGCTCAACTAGGTTCTCCGCCACAATAGTACTGGATCCCTGAAAATACAGCGCTATTGCCATGCCTATGACCAAAAATAGTGATATAAATATCCTCATACCCTGATAATCACTGAAGTTTCGCCTAAAGACAAGCCTCCATCTCGCCACCGCTTGATATATAATGGTCTGCATAAATTCGCAAATTGAGACAAAATAACCATGTCGACAGAAATTACAATAGAACATAATCCTTCTCCCGCTAAGCTTGACGTCATTGGCGTGTATGACTGGCCTGTATGGACCAAAGAAGTATCCACCTTCCCTTGGAAATACGATAAACAGGAAAAATGTTACATCGTTGAAGGTGATATCATTGTAACCCCCGATGATGGCGAACCCGTGCATATCCAAGAAGGCGATTTTGTAACCTTCCCTGCCGGACTTTCCTGTACTTGGGAAATACTCGAAGATGTCGAAAAACATTACGATTTTGGTTAATTATTATGCAACAACAAAACGTTGATGCGGCAGAAGTCGCAAAATTCGAAAAATTAGCGCACCGCTGGTGGGATCCGCAAAGCGAATTCAAACCACTGCACGAGATAAATCCATTACGACTAGGCTATATAGACGAACAAGCCGGCCTTAAAGGCAAACGTGTTGTTGATGTTGGCTGCGGCGGCGGTATTCTAGCGGAAAGCATGGCGGCAAAAGGTGCCAAGGTATTGGGCATCGACATGGGCGAAACGCCCTTGTCCGTCGCTAAACTCCACAAACTCGAATCTGGCGTTGAACTGGATTATCGCCAGTGCACCGCTGAAGAACTTGCTGAGGAAATGCCCGGTAGTTTTGATGTTGTCACCTGCATGGAAATGCTAGAGCACGTCCCTGATCCTGCTTCAGTGATCAAAGCCTGTGCGAAGCTAGTTAAGCCAGGCGGCAAAGTTTTTTTCTCAACTATTAACCGAAATATGAAAGCCTACTTATTTGCTATCGTCGGTGCTGAATACGTTTTACAAATGCTGCCTAAAGGCACACACGATTATGCTAAGTTCATTCGCCCTTCTGAGATGGAATCATGGGCACGCGATGCTGATCTTAAATTTTCGGACATACTTGGCATGACCTACAACCCGCTCAGCAAAAACTATTCCTTAGGTAAAGATGTGACAGTGAATTACATGGTTTGCTGCGACACTGAATAATCATTTGAAAAACACAACTAAACGACTACGTTCAGTCCTCTTTGATCTTGACGGTACCTTACTCGATACCGCACCGGATCTCGCCGCAGCGCTTAACCATGTTTTAACGAATAATGGTCGTCAAGCGCTGCCATTTGAAACAATTCGCCCATGGGTATCACACGGCGGTTTAGCACTGATAAAAAATGGATTTAATATCCCCAAAGATGCACCCCATTTTGATGATTTGCGGCAACAATTACTCCACTACTATTTTAATAACCTTAGCGTGCACACATCACTTTTCCCAGGTATGGAAGAAGTCCTCCTGAAGTTAGAGAGTGCAGGTATAAAATGGGGTGTCGTCACGAATAAACCCGCGTGGTTAACAGAACCGTTGTTGGAGCAACTCAATCTCACTCACCGTAGCAGCTGTACTCTTAGTGGTGATAGCCTTGAGGAAAAAAAACCACACCCGTTACCTTTGCTGCATGCGTGTCGAATAATCGGTTGTGAACCAAGCGAAAGTCTTTATGTTGGTGATGCGCTACGGGACATCAAAGCCGGCATCAATGCAGGCATGCCAACCTTACTTGCTCTATTTGGCTATATTAGTGATATGGACTATCCTCATGATTGGGGTGCAGACGCAATGGTCGACTCGCCGTCTGAAATACTGAGTTGGATACAACAGCATTACGACTCAATATAATAATGGAACGAAACTCGTAAAACCCACTTAAACTAAACTTACTTATTTTAAATATTAGAGAGGCATAGAACATTAACTTAAACTTGCCCTATCGAGTCCTAGTTGTTGACAATGACCAAGGGACATTAGCGCTGCACTCGCAAGCCCTCGTCAAAGAAGGCATGCTAGTCGAGTCATTAACCGACCCAATGCAAACACTCGATACTATTAATAAGTTCGAACCCGAATTAATTTTACTGGACACACATATGTCCAAGTGTTCGGGACTAGAAATTGCAGCGCTCGTTAGACAAAACAGCGCCTTTGATCATCTACCGATTGTCTTTCTGTCATCAAAAGAAGATATAAAAATTCACACTCAAGCGATTAAGTACGGCGATGAAATTATAACCAAGCCTGTCAATTTAGATTATTTAACAACTGCACTTCAAGTTAGAATAGAGCGAGCACGTAACCTTGCCGAATCTAGAAACGCTGACAAGATCACAATAAAAAACCTTACTGAAGCAAAAAAACTAGCTGAACAAGCGAATAAAAAGAAATCCGAATTTATTTCTAAAATGAGTCACGAATTAAGAACACCACTCAATACTATTCTTGGCTATACACAACTGCTTGAAATAGATCACGACAACAATCTAAGCGATTCTCAAAAAAGCAATATTCAGCACATTTTAAATTCTGGCTGGCACTTACTTGCCTTAATAAATGATGTATTGGATATTTCAAAAATAGAAATTGGTCATTTATCATTAGCCAACACTGAAACAAACCTTGATGCGATCATTACAAGCGCGATTACTGAACATGAAAATGACGCCCGCAATAAAAATATAACAATTACTTATGCAAATGATTGCCTCAAAGATATCACTGTTTATGCTGATGCAACCAGACTAAAGCAAGTTTTATCAAATCTATTATCCAATGCCATAAAATATAATGTGGACGGAGGTACGGTAGACGTCAATGTGAATGCCAGTGATTTAACCCATTGCAAAGTTATAATCACCGATACAGGTAGTGGCTTTCCAGAAGATAAGCTTAGTAAATTGTTCGAACCCTTTAACCGACTAGGTCTTGAAGAAACTAATATCGAAGGCAATGGTATTGGCCTTGCGCTTAGCTCACAATTAGTCGAACTAATGGACGGCGAAATAGGCGCTTTCAACAACGACCAAGCGGGCGCGAGCTTCTGGTTTACTCTTAATCATTATACTCAGCCAGAAAGCTTTCAAACGGACGATAACTTAGTCATAAATATACTCTATGTAGAAGAAAATGAAATGGACTTTCAGTTACTAAGTAAATCACTCTCAGCACAAAGTAATATCAATCTACTAACAGCGCGAGGCGCAGAATCAGCACTAAACCTCGCACATAAAATGCTACCCGATGTCATATTACTCGATATAGAGTTATCTAGTATGGATGGCAACACGATGTTAAATGCCATTAGAACGAACAAAAAACTAAGACAGGTGCCGATATTTGCGTTGTCACTAGATGATGTTCCTCTTGATAAACAGGCCCTCGGTGACGAACAGTTCTATAAATACTTCAATAAACCCTATAATATAACCAAACTAATTGAATCCATCGGTGATGTGCTAGAAAATGAACACGCAAACGCTACTATTGATAGCTAGTGCCGCTTTAATTGCAGGTATCCTTGGCTACGGCCTTGCATATATACGTAAGGAAAAGACACTTTCCATCCTGCGTGAGCAACTCGCCGAACTAAGAATAACACTCGAGCATGAACGCAATGCTCATCTAGAAAAACAAAAATCCTTGGAAAAAGACCGTGAGAACCTTAGTGAGTCATTTGCGGCGTTATCCAGTAAAGCCCTTAAACATAACAGTGATGAATTTCTAAAACTGGCTGAACAAAACCTTAAGCAATTTCAGATAACGGCAAATTCGGAACTAGATAAAAAACAACAGTCTTTCTCTGAACTTGTTAAACCAATACGTGAAGCGCTCGACAAAACTGAAAAACAGGTTCGAGAGATCGAAAAAGATCGCAAACAAGCCTATGGGTCACTAAAGCAACACCTTGAACTGATGTCTCGCGATCAAGCGCATTTACAAGCAGAAACACGTAACTTAGTTCAAGCCTTACGTCGCCCCGAAGTACGTGGCCAATGGGGTGAAATGACCCTTAAACGTCTAGCTGAATTAGCCGGGATGGTACAACACTGCGATTTCTACGAGCAAGAAAGTATAAATACCGATGAGGGACGACTACGTCCAGATATGATCATTCGCATGCCTGGCAAACGTGCTGTGGTGGTTGATGCAAAAGCCCCACTTGATGCCTACATGTCGGCTGTTGAAGCCACTGATGATAAAAGTAGAGAAAAATTTCTAATAGGACACGCTAAGAACGTGCGCGGGCGCATACGTGAGTTGTCAGCAAAATCTTATTGGAGCCAGTTTGATGATACACCTGATTTTGCCGTGCTCTTCATTCCGGGCGATCAGTTCCTAAGCGCTGCTTTAGAACGCGACCCATCCCTGCTTGAAGATGCAATGAGCCAACAAATTATTCTTGCCACACCAAGTAGCTTTGTCGCTTTACTGCGCGCTGTTGCCTTTGGTTGGCGTCAAGAAGTGCTTGCTGATAATGCTGATAAGATTCGGAATCTCGGCGTTACGCTCTATGAAAGACTCTCTGCATTTAGTGGCCACTTGAGCAATGTTGGCAACAGCCTTGGTAAAAGCGTTGAACACTTCAACAAAGCGGTTGGTTCCTTTGATAGTCGCGTTTTACCTAGCGCTAAACGCTTCACCAAAATGGGCATTAGCGCGAAAAAGAAAATCAAAGATCCTCATCCGGTTGAAGTAATTTCACGACAAATAAATGATCCAGGAGATGAGTCAAATGACTAAATGCTTACTTAAGCTGCTCATTTATCGCCTCTTTAGTCTCATCATAAAGACGCCCGGCTTTATCACTCAACCTATCGCTAACCGTTGGTTCTTTAAACGGGTTAGTCGACAACGGAACATCACGGCCAATATTTATCCCCATCCACAGGCCTGCGCCCAACCCAAGCAGTAATCCTATTACAATGCCATTAATTGTTTTCATAACGAACCTCAAACTGTAAACGTATTGACTACTTTACCTCAAAACATAGAATCAGCCTATACGGCATGTGCTGATATTGTTCAGCAACACTATGAGAACTTTCCTGTTGCATCGATTCTGCTACCAAAGAAATTGCGCAAGCCAATTAGCGCAATTTATTCATTTGCACGCACGGCAGATGATATCGCAGATGAAGGTGATCTCGCACCCGCTCAACGATTGGAGATGCTTGACCAATACCTAGGGGATTTCGAAAACATGTTAAAAGGTGAACAAACGAATGACCAGGTCTTTATTGCGTTGGCTGATACGGTTAATCGATTTTCGCTCTCCCCCAAATTATTTACAGATCTAATCAGCGCTTTTAAGCAAGACATTACAAAGAAACGCTATCAGGACTTCGAAGACGTTTTAGATTATTGCAGCCGCTCAGCAAACCCTGTAGGCAGACTGTTATTACAACTGGTCAGTAAAGAAAATCCACAAGCAACACAATTTAGTGATGCTGTTTGTACGGCGCTACAATTAATTAATTTCTACCAGGATATTGGCCAAGACTACGATGAAAACAATCGCATCTATCTAGCTGAGAATGAGATGAAATCAGCTGGCATCAATGAAGAATACCTTGCTAATCGCATTAACGACAAAAAATTTAAGTCCTTTATACAACAACAGATTATTCGTGCCGATAATATGTTAATCTCAGGTCATCCATTATGCTGTCATATAGGCGGCCGACTTGGACTAGAGCTTAATATGACTATTCATGCCGCCCACCTCGTTGCAACAAGATTATTTACAACTAATGATTGTTTTACTCGCCCTCGCCTATCCAAAGCCGACTGGCCAGTGATACTATTAAAAAGTCTTTTTAATGCACCGCCAAAAGCAATCAGTGATTTAATATAAATTATGAACGCAGAAGAATATTGTCAGGAACAAGCAGCAGGAAGCGGCTCAAGCTTCTATTACAGCTTCTTGTTTCTACCAACTAACCAACGACAAGCCATCACTGCTTTATATGCTTTTTGTCGTGAAGTCGATGATATTGTCGATGAATGCAGCGAAGTGAATATTGCTCATACCAAATTAAATTGGTGGCGTGACGAAATTCAACGCGTCTTTCATGATCAAGCTCAACATCCGGTCGGTATTGCACTGAGTAAAGCCGTTAAAGAGTTTAATCTTGATGAAAAACACTTTCACAGCATTATTGATGGCATGCTGATGGATACTCACCAATTTCGTTACCAGACCTTTGATGAATTAACCGTCTATTGTTACCGTGTTGCAGGTGTCGTCGGTCTGCTTGCGATTGAAATATTTGGATACAGCCATCAATCAACTCGACAGTATGCCGAAGATCTAGGGCTGGCTTTTCAACTCACAAATATTTTAAGAGATGTAAAAGAAGATGCCAGCCGCGGGCGCATTTACCTGCCGCTTGATGAGCTAAAACAATTCAATGTCTCTGAAGAAGATGTGCTCGACAATAAAATGAATAAAAATCTCGAGCAGCTCTTTGAGTTCCAAGCGCAACGAGCTGAATCTTATTATAAAAAAGCTTACGACACACTTCCTGCTCCAGATCGTTTTAAGCAGCGTGCCGGACTTATTATGGCGGCAATTTATCATTCACTGCTTACACTGATTAAAAAACACCACTACGATGTTTTTAGCAAACCAATTCGCATCTCGCCACTACGCAAACTTTGGATTGCATGGCGCACCTACCGTAAAGAGTTAACTTTAAATAAGGCAATAAAAAAAGGTGAGCGCTAAAGGTCGTTCAGTCATTATTGTTGGTGGCGGCTGGTCCGGTCTATCCGCTGCTGTTGATCTTTTAAACAATGGTTTTCAGGTAACATTATTTGAATCCGCCAAACAACTCGGCGGGCGAGCTAGATGTGTCGCCTTTAACAATCATAGAGTAGACAATGGGCAGCATCTACTTCTGGGTGCTTATGAAAAGACTCTCTCAGTACTGACTACCTGTGGTGTGAATTTGGATTCAGTATTGTTACGTGAAAAACTGAATTTATTAGTTATCGACAAAAATAAACAAACGTTCAATTTATCACCCAGCATGCTACCCGCACCTTTAAATGTTTTTATTTCTTTCCTAACCTTAAAAAACATCACACTGAATGCACGACTCAAAACATGTTGGTTCTTAATTAAGCTCCAATTAACCAGGTTCTCGTTAAAGCATGACATTAGTGTAAAAAAATTATTACAACACCAACCTAAGCAAATTATCCAACAATTTTGGGAGCCGCTTTGTTTGGCTGCATTAAATACATCTATCAAAGAGGCTTCTGCACAAATATTTCTTAATGTATTAAAAGATAGTTTTACTAAAAGTTCAGATGCTTCTGACCTTCTAATCCCTAAAGTTGATCTTGCTAATTTGTTCGTACATCCAGCCATGCAATATATTGATCAACATGGCGGAAATATTATGCTTGGTAAAAAAATCGTTAGCGTATCAAAACATCTAACATTGCCTTCCGTTATTGATGCTGATGGTAATACCTATTCTGCTGACCACCTCGTTCTTGCAAATTCGCCATCAAGCACACTTAGCTTGCTTAAAAATTCATGCTTACTCGAAACCAGTCAACGGTTACTAAGCCAGCTTGAATTTGAACCAATCTGCACTGTTTATCTACAATACCCAAGCAATATATCACTGCCAGAACCCATGGTAGGCCTGAGTAACTGCACAGGCCAGTGGATATTTGACCGAAGCCTCTGTCAGCAAAATGGACTAATGGCTGTTGTTATCAGCGCATCAGGCAAACACATGCAACTAGACAAAATGACGCTCGCACAAATCATCAGCGATGAACTCAGCGAATTGTTTGGTTGGCCTGATGCAGAGCAAACCCTTGTCATCCGTGAAAAACGAGCAACCTTCAAATCTAGCATTAATATCAATCGATGCCGTCCAGATAATCAAACATCTGATGAAAATATATGGCTCTGTGGTGATTATACTGCGAGCCGCTACCCCGCTACACTCGAAGCCGCCGTACAGAGTGGGTTACAATGTAGCCATCACATTATTAGCCAACAGCAGTAAGTTAAAAAGGTCAGATTGATTATGTCGCCATCCATTCCTGAGAATTATCAAGCCGAGAAAGACCTGCTTAAAGACCGCGTTATCCTCGTCACGGGTGCCGGTGATGGCATCGGTCAGGCTGCTGCGAAGATATATGCACGCCATGGCGCCAATATTGTCTTAACGGGCCGAACAAGCCAGAAACTTGAAGCAGTCTATGATGAAATTGTCGCGGAAGGTCATGCCGAGCCGGCTATTTTCCCGCTCGATCTATCCACTGCGACACATGAGGACATTCTTGGCCTTGCTGGCGGTATCGCACAAGAATTTGGCCGCCTTGATGGTTTATTAAACAATGCCGCTGAACTTGGCTCTTTAACCCCTATCGATCACTACCCTATCGATTTACTACAGCGAGTCATTACGGTTAATCTGCAAGCGCCTTTTATGCTTACTCAAGCCTGTTTACCGTTACTTAGACGCTCCGACGACTCTGCAATCCTGTTCAGCTCTACTGAACCCTATGAGAAATCTGGCGCCTATTGGGGAGCCTATGGCATTTCAAAGCAAGGATTAGATGCATTCATGCTTATTCTGGCTGATGAGCTTGAGAACAACACACCTATTAGAGTCAATGCCATCGATCCAGGCGCTGTTCGTACCCGACTACGCCAATTGGCCTATCCAGCAGAGGATATGAGTAAGCTCAAGCTGCCCGATGACGTTGCCCCCGCATACCTATATATGATGGGGCCTGACAGCAAGGGTGTACGTGGTCAAATCATTAAGGCCTAACGGCAAGTTTTAGCCGCCGATTGCCGTCTTAATGTGCCAAAAAATTGTCACAATTCCTCCTTGCAAAAAGCTTAATCTGTAACTATATGTTTTATATAGATTTGTGTAATATACATAACATGGCACGATATTCGCATTATGAATAACAAAGCAATTACGTTTTGAGGATCTAAAGCTCATGGTTCGATTACAACAAACAGAAGCGAAAATACTCGACAGCCATTTTCTGGAGGGGCGGAATAGTCAGCTTTCAAGTGCTGCTTCTCTTCCAAAAAAGAGTTCTGAACCCAATAAAATTGACTGGGAGCTAAATCGAAAACTCCAAACCAGCCTCTATGTCAATGAAATTGCTAATCTCTTCTTTAGTGGTGTTCAATCTGAATTTAACTTTGCACAAATGATTTTTGATCATAAGAACAGCGACACCAATATTATTGTTGGCGATAAAACTGGTCGCCACAACTGTAATTACCAAATAGAAATTGCCGGCGAATCCTTAGGGCGCTTGAGCTTTACCCGTTCTATCCGCTTTGCTGAAAATGAGCTAAACCGTCTCGAAGAACTACTCTGCTTATTGGTCTACCCGCTGCGCAATGCGTTGTTATACGAAGACGCTTTGAAAAGAGCCATGCATGACCCATTAACCGGCGCATTAAATCGCGCGGCACTGGACACCATGTTGGATAAAGAAATCGATCTTGCTCACCGCCACGACAATCCTTTATCGGTATTAATGATTGATATCGATCATTTCAAAGAAATTAACGACACTTATGGTCACGGTATAGGTGACAGGGTTCTATGCTCAGTGGTTGATGGCCTTAACAGCCATATTCGTAATTCAGACATACTATTTCGTTACGGTGGTGAAGAATTCACTATCATCCTCAACAACACCAGCATAGAGGGCGCTAACCTACTCGCTGAGCGTGTTCGTTCGAGTATTGAGCAAATGTCACACCTGTTCGATGACACCTCTATCAAATTAACCATTAGTGTTGGTATGGCGAAACTGCAAAACAGTGAATCAGCAAGCCAATTACTCAACCGATCAGATAAGGCGCTCTTCGCCGCTAAGAAATCTGGACGAAACTGTGTCGTTCAGGCCTAAATACAACAATATCGAGTCAATTTCAGCTATTTATCCAGAAATGACAACTGCATCACGTTTTTGACAGGCGCACTCTAATAACATTACTATTCGTACCAGTCTTTTTTGAACACAGCGAGTAGAAAAATGGTAGATCCAGCATTAGATAGAATCAATAAGCTCACTGAGCAAAGCTACCCGCTTGTTTATTTTGAAACACTTCGCAGTGTCCATATTGTTGAGTTATTTAAAAATCTATCACTTTGCAGCAGTAAGGCAATTTATCATTGGCAACCCGATACAGGTATGTACCGGATGGATGCCAATCACATCATGATTCCACGCACAATTGATCCTGAGGATGTACTCAACACGATTGAGAGCATGGCGCATTTTGGTATATTTGTACTTACGGGCTTTGATGAACATGTTGAAAATAGAAAGATTGTTAGCATACTGAAAAAAGTAGCTGAATCTCATAACACAAAACCTAAGATGATCATTTTGCTTGGCAGTAAAATCAATATACCCGATGATCTGCGCCCAGTTGTCGCACACATTCGACATACGATGCGCTCAAGCAATTCGAGCGCTTCTGCTAGCGAACAAAAAACAGGTTAATCTAGTTTATTTTTTTCTAGTAGGACGACGACGCGGTGAATGACTATTGCGTGTGGTTTTCTTCTTGTTTGTCGACTGTGAAAATGCTTTCTTAGTAATTTTATTCTGCATACCAACTGATGAATATAGCGCATCAGCTTCTGAATAATCTAAATCCCTAAATGTGCCTTTACGTAAATTCCGCATTAGCGCAACAGGGCCAAATCGAGTTCGCATTAAACGACTCACTTTCATTCCCTGCGATTCCCAAAGGCGTCGAACTTCTCTTTTCCTACCTTCTTTTAAGACAACACTGTACCAATGGTTCGCACCTGTGCCACCAACATCCGCGATTGAATCAAACTTGGCAACACCATCTTCAAGCTCAACGCCGCTAACGAGATTTTGTAACACTTGACCATCCACATCACCAAGCACGCGCACAGAATATTCACGCTCAATTTCAGATGAAGGATGCATTAAGGCGTTAGCCAAATCACCGTCGGTTGTAAAAAACAGTAAACCCGATGTGTTTAAATCCAGTCGACCTACGATTATCCAGCGTGAACCTTGTAACTTAGGCAAATCTTTAAAAACATCTGGACGACCATCAGGATCATCCCGAGTACAGATAACACCCTCAGCTTTATTGTAAATTAAGATACGGTGTTGCTGTTCATCAAACGTAAGTTCAATCAGCTTACCATCAAGTGCTATTTTTTCATTATCCGAAACACGATCAGCCGTTTTTGCGGGCTTTCCATTAATCGTCAAGCGTCCCGCTTCAATCCATCTTTCCATTTCTCGGCGAGAGCCATAACCGCTACGGGCAAGAATTTTATGTAATTTTTCACTCATGAAAAAATAATCAATTTACTTTCTCAGCAGGTTCGTCAACATTCACATCATCACCAGTGTCCGCGTCAACAGCTTCAGCGTCTTGGGTGACTTCAGCCGTCTCAGTATTTTCAGAATCAATAGCTTCTTGTTCTGGTGATTCTTGTTCAGGCATTTCTAAACCCGGTAATTGCAGATCCAGTTCCGCATTAATCGTTTCAAAGTCTCGTAATTCAGCTAATGACGGTAATTCATCCAATGATTTTAAATTGAAATAATCAAGGAACTCTTTAGTTGTGCCGTACATGGATGGTTTGCCGGGTACATCACGGTGACCGACGACTTTTATCCACTCACGTTCAGTCAGTGTTTTAATAATATTACTGCTGACAGCAACGCCTCGAACATTTTCAATTTCACCGCGTGTTGCTGGTTGACGATAAGCAATCAGTGCTAATGTTTCCAATAGCGCACGGGTATAACGTTGTGGCTTCTCTTCCCATAGTCGTGACACCCACGGCGCCATGTCTTCGCGAACTTGTAACCTAAAGCCACTCGCAATCTCTTTAAGCTCAATGCCGCGGTTAGCGCAATCTTCACTGATCTCAGTTAATGCCTTACGAAGATCATCTTTTTCAGGCTGAAAATCACCCTCAGCGAATAAATGCATTAACTTATCAATGCTAAGTGGTTTTCCTGACGCTAATAACGCCGCCTCAATTACTTTTCTTACAATATCAGGATTCATCTTTTTCACTGTCCGGAGTTGTATTAGGAAGTTCAGCTATATCTTTCGATGATGCTGAAGCCTTCACATATATAGGCCCAAATGGTTCATTTTGTACCATTTCAATCAATGCTTCTTTTAATAATTCCAATATAGCGAGGAGTGTAACAACCACGCCCGAACGCCCTTCTTCTGGCGTAAACAAAGCAGAAAAATCAGTAAACGCATCTGCTTTAATTAACGTTAATACACTAGACATACGCTCGCGTACTGACAACGGTTCCATGGCAATATGATGATGCTGAAAATCATCGGCACGTTTCAATACTTTCTTAAACGCCGCCAGCATATCTTGAAGACTTACATCAGGTGCTTTAGCAACGGTTGACACTTCTGGCGTATCAATTTCAACTTCATAAATATCACGGTTTAATCGTGTCAAACCATCGATATTTTCAGCTGCTTCTTTAAAGCGTTCATATTCTTGTAATCGACGCACTAATTCTGCGCGCGGATCTTCGCCCTCTTCACCCTCTTCTTCACGACGAGGTAAAAGCATTCGAGATTTAATTTCAGCTAACATCGCAGCCATCACTAAATACTCTGCTGCCAATTCTAACTGCAGCTCTTTCATTACATCGACATATTCCATGTATTGTTTTGTGATTTCAAAAATAGGAATATCTAAAACATCTAAGTTTTGGCGACGAATTAAGTACAGCAATAAATCCAGTGGTCCTTCAAACGCATCTAAAAAGACTTCTAGTGCATGCGGTGGAATATATAAATCTTGTGGTAACTGAGTAACTTTTTCGCCTTGCACCATAGCAAACGGCATTTCAGCTTGCTGTGGTGCCTGAGGTCGTTTCGGCTCTTCTTCTACAGTGTCAACTGCATCGTTTTCTTTGAGCTGGCTATTATCAATCTTACTCATGTTTATTTATAAGCCAGGCCCATGACCTGACGTACCTCTTCAAGTGTTAGTCGAGCTACATCACGCGCTTTTTCACAACCTTCATTAATAATGCCACGCACCATATCTGGATTATTAATATATTCTTGAGCACGATCTCGCATTGGCGCTAATTCATCAATCACCGCTTCAATAATAAACTTTTTACAATCTAAACAGCCTATGCTCGCTGTCTTACAGCCTTCTTCAATTTCCCCGCGCACTTCATCATTACTATAAACTTGATGTAACTCCCAAACGGGACATTTTGCAGGGTCACCGGGATCCGTTCGCCGTACACGGGCAGGATCAGTTGGCATTGTTCTTATCTTTTTGTCAATTGCATCAGGCTCTTCTCTTAACGAAATTGTATTGCCATATGATTTAGACATTTTCTGTCCATCTAAGCCTGGCATCTTGGAAGTTGGTGTTAACAATGATTCTGGTTCAGGCAAAATAATCTTACCTACACCTTCAAGGTAACCAAACAATCGCTCTCGATCAGCTAATGTTAAATTTTGTTGCTCTTCTAATAACGCACGTGCCGTTTCAATCGCGTCATGGTTACCTTCTTCTTGATAGCGACGGCGCAGTTCACGATACAACTTAGCGTTCTTTTTACCCATTTTTTTAGTCGCTGCTTCCGCTTTTTCTTCAAAGTCAGTTTCACGACCGTACAAGTGATTAAAACGTCTTGCTACTTCACGGGTTAATTCAACATGGGCAACTTGATCTTCACCTACGGGGACTTTACCGGCTTTGTAAACAAGAATATCAGCGCTCTGCAGTAATGGATAACCCAAAAAACCAAACGTCGCGAGATCTCTCTCTTTTAATTTGAGTTGTTGATCCTTGTAGCTAGGCACACGCTCAAGCCAACTTAGTGGTGTCAGCATTGATAACAGTAATTGTAACTCGGCATGTTCTGGTACGCGTGATTGGATAAACAAGGTCGCACTGCCAGGGTTAACACCCGCGGCTAGCCAATCAATCACCATGTCCCAAACGCTTTCTGCGATCACGGATGGGTCGTCATAATGGGTGGTCAGCGCATGCCAATCAGCCACGAAGAATAAGCATTCATATTCATGCTGTAACTTAATCCAATTCTTGAGCACACCGTGATAATGACCGAGATGAAGTTGACCTGTGGGCCGCATGCCAGACAGCACGCGGTCTTGGTGACCGAGGATCGAGCTCAAAATACCTCCCATAACACCCGCGTCGCGAGTAAATTACTATTATTGTTGATCTGTTCTAGTGCCCAGAGGCGGTGATTATACCTTGTTTGTGCAACTATTAGGACACTGAAAAGTGGATTAGAAAAAACTTTAACTTTTTAATTAATCTTGATATATATCAAATAGATACATAATGTATTTAATCCCAATTATCAAAGATGTGTTGACCTTTACCTTGCCTCGTTACGGTTACATCGCCATCAGAAAGATCCACAACCGTTGTGGGCTCAACCCCACAATTGCCGCCATCAATCACCAATTCAACAAAGTGCTCTAAACGTTTACGTATCTCATAGGCATCCGTCATTGGAAATTCCTGATTAGGTAAAATCAGCGTCGAAGTCATCATTGGCTCATTGAGCTCTTCAAGTAAGGCAAGCGCGATTGGGTTTTCAGGAACGCGTAAACCAATGGTTTTCTTTTTAGGGTTCTGTAACCGTCGAGGTACTTCACGGCTAGCTTTAAGTATAAAGGTATAAGGCCCAGGTGTGAGCGCTTTCATAAGCCGATAGGCTCGGTTGTCAACGACCGCATAATTTGAAATTTCCGACAAATCACGACACATAAGGGTGAAGTTATGCCTGCTCGACACATTTCTTATCTTGGCCAATCTTCCCATCGCATTTTTATCACCAAGATGACAGCCAATCGCATAACTTGAGTCTGTCGGGTACACAATCACTCCACCCTCACGGACAATTTCAACGCTGCGATGTATTAAGCGTCCTTGAGGATTATCAGGGTGTATTTCAAAAAACTGGCTCATGCGTTGTCTTTAGGCCAAAACTCACTTTCCCAGACTGTTTTGCAACTGTCTGGCATCGGTCTTAGCCGCCCTAGTTCCACCCAGGTATTTTCTGGGCCGTGATAATCACTGCCTTGCGATGCAAGCAGTCCAGCTTTTTTCACTGTATTGGCCATGGTGCGGGTTTCATCTTCGTTATGGCTGCCTGATACAACCTCTACCCCTAATCCACCGGCCTTTTTAAATTCACTGAGTAATTTACGTAATCGCCCTGCTGTAATTCGGTAACGTGCTGGGTGCGCAATAATAGGTATACCGCCTGCGCCACGTACCCAACTTACTGCTTCCTCAATATCCGCCCACTTGCCAGGGACATAGCCAGGCTTACCGGGCACTAGGTATTTCTTAAAGACTTCTCGGATATCCTTACAATAACCGGCATCAACTAAAAATCGGGCGTAATGGGTACGCGCAATTAAACCGCCTTTAGCAAAGGATTTGGCGCCTTCAAAGCCACCTTCAATGCGCTTTTTAGCTAAACGCCGGCCCATTTCTTCGGCTCGCCATAAACGGAATTCGCAAATTTTCTGTAAGCCATCAAGTAGTGGCTGGTAGGTAGGGTCGATGCCTAAGCCCACCATATGAATGGTTTGACCGTTCCAGCTGGTCGATATTTCGACACCATTAATCAGCTGAATACCTAGCTCAGTGGCCGCTATTGCCGCCTCTTCAAGGCCATCAACACTGTCATGATCCGTTAAAGCCAGCACATCTACGTCTTGTTTTGAGGCGTGCGCAAGCAATTCAGACGGCGTCAAAGTGCCATCTGAAATAGTGCTGTGTGAGTGAAGATCAATAATCATTGCGGGCACATTGTATAGGGATAAGCGTAAAACACGAATATTTCTTCATTGTAAGCCAATTCAGGCAGACACATACCCTTGTGCTCGGGCATAATACAGGCCATATATTTAGATAATGTGGGGTACTGGCCTTCGGCCACAGATAATTGCTATGAAGATGTTGTTCGATTATTTTCCAATTATTGTATTTTTTGCTGTTTTTAAATTTTTAACCGGTGACGATTCAAGTGGCGAAGTCATAAAAGAAGCCATGATCATGGCAACGAAAGCGGGGATTGCTGCATCGTTCTTGCAAGTCGTTTTATACTGGATCAAAACACGCAAGTTTGAAAAAATGCATTTAATCTCACTTGCACTGATTATCGTCTTTGGCAGCATTACCATTGCGCTGGATGATCCGCTTTATATTAAATGGAAAACAACCATACTTGAATGGGTCTTTGCCTTAGTCTTTCTTGGCAGCCAATACATTGGCAAGAAAAACCTAGTTCACCGAATGATGGGCAGTGTAATAGAAGCACCCGATAACGTCTGGAGAAATCTGAACTTTGCTTGGGCTGGTTTCTTTACCTTAATGGGCTTTGTAAATCTTTACGTGATTTATAACTTTAGTGACGCATTCTGGGTTGACTTCAAATTGTTTGGAATGCTTGGCATGACCCTTGTGTTTGTTATTGCGCAAGGTCTCTTTATGGCTAAATATGTTATTCAAGAAGAAGAGAGCAATTGATGCTTTACGCCATTATCAGCGAAGATGTTACTGACAGCTTGGAAAAACGTTTAACTGTTCGACCTGCACACGTTGCGCGTTTGAAACAACTGCAAAAAGAAGCTCGTTTAATTCTAGCCGGCCCTCACCCATCAATAGATTGTGAAGATCCCGGCCCTGCTGGTTTTAGCGGCAGCTTGATTGTTGCAGAGTTTGAATCACTCCAAGATGCGCAACAATGGGCAGATGAAGATCCCTATATCGATGCTGGCGTTTATGAACGCGTCACTGTCAAACCATTCAAAAAGGTACTACCATGATTGATAACAGCAAACGCCTACCGCGCATTAAACAACTTCTTACTGATGGCCTTAAGGCTGAAAGTGTTGAAGTTATTGATGAGAGTCATAAACATGCTGGCCACGCCGGCGCGAAAACCGGTATGGGGCATTTTGAAGTACATATTGTGGCTGAGGCTTTTGCTGACAAATCATTACTTCAAAAGCACCGCATGGTATATGAAGCATTAGGTGATATGATGAAAACCGATATTCATGCTCTAAGCATCAAAGCGTCAACTCCATCAGAATAATTAAGGATCTAGCCGAAATGGATATGAAAATAACAAAAGCAATTATCATTATTATCTTTTTAACAGGCCTTCTTTCAGCTTGTAATGGTGACGACAAAAAAACCGCTACCGTCAGCAATGAAAAAGAAATGCCCATGGAGAAAGCACCCATGGCCACTGAAGCTGCCGATGGCGTTATTGCCGTAGTTAATGGGGAAAATATCTTAGAAGAAAATTTCAATGCCTACGTAAAACAACGTAAAGCCGGTAAGGACAAAGACGACAATATATCAAATGCTCGCTTACTTGATGAATTCATTAATTTCGAACTTGCACTTCAAGATGCCCAGAAGAATGAGTTAGAAAAAAAGGCTGATATTAAGAAAGAATTAGAAAATCTGCGTAGAACTTTGCTTGTCAATGCCGCTTTTAATGATTACGTATTAAAGAACCCGCTTACCGACGAAGAAATGCGCAAAGACTATGAATCAAAAATGGCTGCATTAGAGCTAAAAGAATATCGCTTACGCCACATTCTGCTTACTAACGGAGATGATGCTACCGCAGCAATCAACGAACTCAACAAAGGCGGAGATTTTATAACGCTTGTGAAAAAATACTCAACGGGACCATCTGCCAGTGATGAAGGCTTATTGGGATGGCAGACAGAATTTGATTTACTGCCTGAGTTTCGTGCGCCTATCAGCAAATTAGAAAAGGGTCAGTACGCAAGAACACCTATCAAAACCCAATTTGGTTGGCATATTCTATATCTTGATGATCTCCGAATTACTCCACCACCTAAGTATGAAGAAGTTAAAGATCGCGTGCGTGTGGTTCTACAACGTCGTCAGGTCGAAGATTATTTCTTAAAACTACGCACCACGGCTGAAATAAAAATTGTTGATTTTAAGGACAGTGCCCCTAATATCCCACAACACCAAGGTATTAACATTAAAAGCTACTCAAACAATTAACAGAGCAGTTACAAAGCAGGTTGCAGCAAAGCTACGATGAGGTTTTTTAAATGAAAAGATACTATTTAATGCTTTTTCTGTTTTTTATCGCACCTTCAAATGTGGTTGCCGACAGCGACCCTTATGCAATCTGCTCAATAGGTGGTTTTTTTAGAGGTACAGATAATAAATTTATGTCCGGCATTACAACTCATATTATTTCTCGAAAACAAATATTTGATGATCCAACATGCATAACATTACATAACAAATCATTTCAGTTAGGCCGAAAGGTCGTTGCTGGTGAAAACACTAATAACCAAGATGAACTCAAAGTCATCAATGATGCTAATGATTTTAGGGAAAAAGTATTTAAATCAATTAGCACACAAATTGGGTATTAACCGAACTAAACTGCCGTTAATCAGGCAATACCGAAAAATCACCTTCTAGTAGTTGTTGTAACAAGGCTTCATCAAGTACAGCCACACCCAATTCATTGGCCTTCGCTAGTTTAGATCCCGCATCAGCACCCGCAATCACAAACGACGTCTTTTTCGAGACACTGCCACTAACCTTCGCACCCAGTGCTTGAAGTGCATCTTTAGCATCATTACGTGGCATGGATAACGCACCCGTCAAAACGATTGTCTTACCCTCTAACGGTTTTTCACTTGATTGCGCTACATCGATGTCTTGCCAATGAATACCTGCTTTGATCAACTCTTCAATCACTTCACGGTTATGTGGTTGGTGATCAAATGTCGCAATATTCCTTGCCACAACGGGGCCAACATCAGGCACCTGCTCAAGCTCTTCTTGACTAGCGTCCATTATTCTTTCGAGTGTTCCAAAATAATTTGCTAGGCTACGCGCCGTTGTTTCTCCGACTTCACGAATGCCTAGTGCGAAAATAAACCGAGGCAATGTTATCGACTTACTCTTTTCCAGTGCGCTGAGTAAATTAACCGCCGATTTTTCACCCATACGATTCATATTAATTAATTGCTCTAAGCTCAAAGAATAAAGATCAGCCGCATTTTCTATTATCTTTTCGTCAACAAGCTGTTCAACTAACTTATCACCAAGCCCCTCAATATCCATTGCTCGACGAGAAGCAAAATGCTTGATACTTTCTTTTCGCTGAGCAGGACAAGCTAATCCACCTGAACAACGCGCTTTTGCTTCGCCATCCATACGAATAACATCTGAATGACACTCTGGACAGCGACTTGGAAATTTAAATTTACGTGTGCCTTTTTTACGTTTTGAAATCACACTGCTTACAACTTCAGGAATAACATCACCTGCGCGCCGCACGATAACGGTATCGCCTACTCGGACATCTTTGCGTTCAATTTCATCTAGATTATGCAGTGTTGCATTCGTAACAACAACACCGCCCACTTCAACAGGTTCGAGCCGCGCAACGGGTGTTAACGCGCCCGTCCGCCCGACTTGGATATCTATCGCCAATAATGTAGTGGTTCGTTCCTGGGCTGGGAATTTATGCGCAACTGCCCAACGTGGTGCGCGTGAAACGAAACCCAAGGTTTGCTGTTGATCAAATCGATTAACTTTATAAACTATTCCATCTATCTCATACGGTAGTTTGTCTCTACGTTTTAACAGTTGTTCATAATAACGATAACAACCCTTGGCACCGGTGACGACAGCATGCTCATGTGAGACGCGCAGCCCCCAGCCACGTAGCTGTTCTAAAACTTCACTGTGTGTGTCCGCAAGCATCCCTTCGGTACATTTACCAACGGCATAACAATACATGGTCAATGGTCGTTGTGCGGTAATGCTTGAATCAAGCAAACGTAATGAACCTGCGGCTGCGTTGCGTGGATTGGCAAAGGTTTTATCACCCTTTTCTCGCTGACGCGCATTAAGTGATTCAAAGCCATCTCGTGATATATAAATTTCGCCACGTACTTCTATGACGGTGGGTGTCTTGTTACCGTTTAATCGCAACGGAATTGCACCGATGGTTTTTACATTGGCGGTAACATCTTCACCCGTCGCCCCATCACCACGGGTCGCGGCGCGTACCAATAACCCATCTTTATACAGTAGGCTTATCGCCAACCCATCCAACTTGGGTTCAGCTACATATTCAATGCTGTCAGTATCCAGCCCTTCCCTGCAGCGACGATCAAAGTCTTCAAGTTCCTGCTCAGAAAAGACATTACCCAAGGAAAGCATTGGCACTTCATGTTTAACTTCAGTGAATTTCTTCAATGGCGCGGCGCCAACGCGTTGCGTTGGTGAATCTGGCGTACAGAGCGTTGGGTGCTGTGCTTCTATATCCTGCAATTCACGTAACAGCATGTCATATTCAACATCTGGAATTTCCGGATCATCCAACACATAATAGCGATGATTATGGTGGTTCAGTAGTGTGTGTAATTCTTCTACACGGCGGAGGATTGTTTTATCAATATTCATTCGTCTATTATTATTTGGTTAACATTTCAATCATTATACCCTGTCATAACAGCCATAGCTTGCCCAGCTATGTCTTTGATGTGTAATAGAATAATTATAACCATAATAAAAGCTGCACGCTGCTGTAATGGCTAAATAGTTTCACGTTAATTCCACTTGAAGTAATCTTCCTCTACACAACAGCGAGGCTAAATGATAAAATAGCTACCTTGCTACACGCTACTATAGATCATGCCTATTCGTAGCAACTTACCCTCAATAATATAACTTATTTTGAGTGCCATACTTGAAAGTACTGTGGATCCTTTTATGAAGCTAAGCCAGACCTGGTTGATTGTATTATCAACGCTATTTTTAATTATATTCACCAATGTTACTTTTTTTAAGGGCGTCATTGGAATATATCCACTCGTTCTGGAAAATATTCCTTTCTTGATTTCGGTATTCATTTTATTTAGTTGCTTAATCGCAATCGTTTTATCACTACTCTGCTACCGACTCACAATTAAACCCGTACTTATCACTGTCTTTTTGATTTCATCTTTTGCTGCTTACTTTATGGATAGTTACGCCAGTATTATTGATGAGACAATGATTGATAATATTCTCCAAACCAATATGAGTGAAGCAGTAGATCTGTTTAGCCTCAAACAGGTCTTATACATTGCGTTTTTAGGTCTTTTACCCGCCTTCTTTATTTTCAAGACATCAATTCCTAAACTAACCTTAATGCAAGCCAGTATTGCCAAATTAAAATTGCTTGGTATCTTGCTAATGATTGTTGTCAGTATTTTATGGCTATTTTCTGATTATTATTTCTCATTCTTTCGCGAGCACCGTTCACTACGCTATTACGTTAACCCTGTGTATTACATAACGTCGATAGGCAAGTATGCAACCAAATCATTTCGCCACCCTACATTGCCATTGAAAAGGATTGCACCCGAAGCAAAAATTCCATCCACGGATACCCATAGAGAGTTAATCATTTTTGTTGTTGGTGAAACAGCACGCGCTGATCATTTTTCATTAAATGGTTATGCTAAGAAGACCAACCCACTATTGGAAAAAGAGAATGTCGTTAATTTCACCAATGTAACTGCGTGTGGCACATCTACTGCCCATTCAGTGCCTTGCATGTTTTCTATTTACACACATGATAACTATGAGAAGAACAAAGCCAAAAACACTGAAAATGTTTTAGACGTATTAAAGAAAGCTGGGGTAAATGTACTCTGGATTGATAATAATTCAAGCTCTAAAGGCGTTGCTGACAGAATTCCACATATCGACTACAGAACCTCTAAAAACAACCCTGTTTGTGATGACGAGTGTCGCGATGAAGGCATGTTGGTAAACATACAAGATTACATCGATAAACACCCAACCGGTGACATTTTTATCGTGCTGCATCAAATGGGTAACCACGGCCCTGCGTATTTTAAACGCTATCCCAAAGATTTCGAAAAATTCAAGCCCGCATGCAAGACCAATCAGTTTGAATCGTGCACAACAGAAGAAATCAATAATGCCTATGATAATGCTATTTTGTATACGGATTACTTCTTATCAAAAACCATCGCGTTATTAAAGGAAAATGATTCGAAATTTGAAGCAGCACTTTTCTATGCCAGCGACCATGGTGAGTCACTAGGTGAAAACGGCTTATACCTTCATGGCCTACCTTTTATGATGGCACCCGATGCACAAAAGAAAGTGCCTCTTATATTATGGTTTAGTGACAGCTTCCTCGCCGACGATGTAAATATTTTGAAAATAAAGAACCATGAAGAAATTTCGCATGACAATATTTTTCATACTATTCTAGGTCTGATGGAAATTGAAACTAATGTCTATAACAAGGATTTAGATATCATAAACTAACCACAAACAACTTAATGTAAGAGATGTTTTTATAGCCGTTTATCGAGCAACACTTCGACAAAGGCATCGGCTGCTGGATTATTAATATTAGCGCGACTACGTGCAATCCATAATGTACGTTCGATTTTTAAATCATTTACCTTAATATGAAACAATTCACCCGTATCAAGTGCTTCCTGAACGGCAAACCTCGGTAAAAAACTAACATAGCGCCCTCGCCCAAGAATTTCGACAATGGCATGTGTTGAACCCACTTCCATAACAATAGGTAGTTTATCAATATTTAGTTTATTCAGCGCTATATCTAAACCCGAACGCATTGATGAATTCTTTTCTCGAAGAATATAGTCAAAACTCTTGAGTTCTGTGATCTGCATACCATCACTACCTCTCAATGGGTGATTGCGCCCACAAACTAAAATTAATTCATCATCTATCCACTTCTGAAGCAAAATGTCTGGGTGTTTAGGGGCTTGCTCAAGCAATGCCATATCGACCAAACCCGTAGCTAAACGTGTTTGAATTCGGCGTGTATAACCCATTCGACTAATTACCCGGTATCGTGGCCAGGCTTCTGCAAACTCGAGTAACTTTTCTGGAAGCACATGCTCCCCGATGGCGAAGGTGACTTCTAATTTCAGTGTCGTTTGGCCACCACTGAGTCCATCTAAGTTGTCCATAAGCGAAATTTGGTGATCTATCATGAGCCGCGCAAACTGATAGACCTTCTCTCCCGCTGCTGTCAGCTCTAATCGCCGCCCTTCACGCTGCATAAGTGATACGCCATAGCAGCTATCCAGCGTTCGCAATCTTTTGGTAACGGCAGGCTGGCCTACATTCATGGCTTGAGAAGCTTCATGAACACCGCCAAGCTCAACAACCGCCTTAAGTGTCGCTAGAACCTTCAAATCAGGCAGTTTGTTATATTCCATTCAGGAATATTAGTATATTTTGATTCATTTGTATATACTTGCAAAAACGGCTAACTTACAGCATCTTTCAGGGACATATCGTTCCCTGTAAAAGTAAAATAAGTTTGCATCCAGTTATTTGTTTCCTACTGGGAATATTCGTACTGTTCATGCTACACAGTATGATGCTCTATATATAGGGCATCAAACTGTGTTGCTTGCGTTATTTTGCAACGGCATTAATTTTTATATTTAAGGATTTTAAAACTATGATTGCTCTGGCCGACGAAGATAAAACAGCCTCCACTGCAACCCTTTCTAAAAAACAAATCATTGCTGCAGCAATCTTTACCGCCCTTGCACTCTATGTCGCTTCAGTTGTCCCAACAGTTGAAATTGCTTGGGTAAGCGCAATCTTAATTTTAACTATTTATTTATTTGCCTTTGAAGTTGTCGGCGTTGACGTTGCAGCTGTATCAATCATGGTGATACTCGGACTCACTTCCTTATTCGCACCATTGATGGGTTTACAGCAGGGTCTTGTCGATACGCAACATATCTTCGATGGATTTGGATCCAACGCAGTAATGTCAATTGTTGCAGTGATGATTATTGGTTCGGGCTTAGATAAAACGGGTTTGATGAGCAAAGTTGCTGCCTTTATTCTTAAGATCGGTGGCACATCAGAATCACGCATTATCCCAATTATTTCATCGACTGTTGCGATTATTTCTTCTTTCATGCAAAACGTCGGCGCAGCCGCTTTATTCTTACCTGTTGTATCACGCATCTCTGCACGGTCTGGTTTACCAATGTCACGTCTGCTTATGCCGATGGGGTTCTGCGCAATTCTTGGTGGTACGATCACGATGGTCGGTTCAAGTCCATTAATTTTACTTAATGATCTTATTCTCAGCTCAAACCAAGCATTACCTGCAGACCAACAAATGGAAACTTGGGGTCTATTCTCAGTAACGCCAATTGGTTTAGTATTAGTTGCAACCGGTATTATTTATTTTGTTGTTGCAGGTCGTTACGTACTCCCCGCTAGCAAAACCGAAAATAACACCGCCAGTTCTGATCCTATGCAATATTTCCGCGATGTCTATAAAGTTGATTACACAATAGCTGAAGTTGTTATTCCCGAAAACTGCAGCCTAATCGGAAAACAACTTACTGAGATAGAAAACAGTAACCGTATTCGCGTTATCGCAAGTAAGCGAGTGGGTGGTGATAGCCGTGTCGGCCCTGGATCACTAGCACGCGACACATTGATAGAAGAAGGCATGGCTTTAGGCATTGTTGCTGATCCGACCGATTTAAAAGAATTTGTTGAGCGGTTTAGTTTAACAAAACGAGAATCTCTCCGTTCATTTTCTGATTCACTAGCGGCAACCAAAGCGGGTATCGCTGAAATCGTTATCCCACCAAGCTCAACACTTATTGGTAAAAGCGCCAGTGATTTATGGATGCGTAAAACTTATGGAATAGCTATGGTCGGCTTACACCGTAACGGAAAAACCATGCGCGAAGGTGATGATATTCGTATTATTCCATTTCAAGCAGGTGATACATTAGTTGTACACACACGTTGGGATGCACTCGAGCGTCTTGAGCGCGACAAAAACTTTGTTGTTGTGACTGCTGAATACCCGCGAGCTGAAAAGCTTCGCCCTGAAAAATTAGTTTGGGCTTCTTTTTTCTTTGGTATCGCACTGTTATTAGTATTATTTACTGATCTTCGTTTATCAGTTTCGCTACTCACTGGCGCAGTAGGCATGATTCTGTCACGCGTATTAACAATTGATGAAGCCTATGAAGCCGTCAGCTGGAAAACAGTTTTCTTACTTGCCTCTTTAATTCCGCTCGGCCTCGCTGTAGAAACAACTGGTACTGCCAAATGGATAGCAGAACAAGTACTCCTCGTCATGGGCGATGCACCAGTGTGGGTTATTCAAGCCGCCGTTGCTGTACTTGCTACCTTCTTTACACTGGTTATGTCTAACGTTGGCGCAACGGTATTGCTGGTTCCTTTAGCAGTCAATATTGCAATCGGTATCGGTGCCAGTCCTGCTATATTTGCATTGACCGTTGCTCTTGCGACCTCCAATTCATTCTTGATACCAACTCATCAAGTTAATGCACTTATTATGGGACCTGCCGGTTATCGCGTAGCGGACTTTATGCGTGCAGGTGGCATAATGACCATATTGTTCTTGGTCGTAATGTTGCTAATGATGAACTTGGTTTTCTAGAAACCAGAATGAATTTATCTTCCCTTACAATGAAGCTAATATTATTCATGGTGTTTGCAATGCTTCCTGGGCTGACTATGGCAGCGTCCATCGACGTACCTGTGGATTTAACAAATAGTTCTGTTGGTTACTTTGCTCTCTGCATCTTTATTATTGCCTATGCTCTTGTCATTGCAGAAGAATTCACACAACTGCGTAAATCTAAACCGGTTATTCTCGCAGCAGGTATTATCTGGGCTGCCATTGCATGGACCTATCAGATAAATGGCTTTCCACCTGAACTCCCTGAAAATGCCATACGTCATAACTTGCTTGAATATGCCGAGTTAATGTTATTTCTGCTTGTGGCCATGACCTACGTCAACTCAATGGATGAGCGTCAAGTTTTTGAAGCCCTACGTGCTAAATTAGTTGCCTCTGGTTTTGGTTTTCGTAAGCTATTTTGGATTACGGGTGTCTTAGCTTTCTTTATCTCGCCCGTAGCTGACAATCTTACGACTGCCTTGCTCATGTGTGCGGTTGTACTTGCTGTAGGCGGTACTAATACAAAATTTGTAACCTTGGCATGTATTAATATAGTTGTGGCTGCTAACGCCGGGGGTGCCTTTTCACCTTTTGGTGACATCACAACCTTGATGGTATGGCAAAAAGGGATTGTCGATTTTTGGGCATTCTTCGCATTATTCATTCCGGCTGTGGTGAATTTTATTGTGCCAGCTACCATTATGCATTTTGCGGTCCCGAACGAACGGCCGATCCCATCTAATGAAACAGTGCAACTACGGCGTGGCGCACCAGGTATCATTGTACTTTTCCTCCTAACAATTATTACCGCTGTATCATTTCACAACTTCCTAAACTTACCACCTGTTATTGGTATGTTAACGGGCTTAGCGTACTTACAGCTCTTTGGCTATTACTTGAAAATGACAGCTCGAAAAGTAGAAAAAGAAGAGCATTCAGGATCTAACATCGGTAGCCCTGTCGCATTTGATGTTTTTCACCCTATCGCCCGGGCAGAGTGGGATACACTGCTATTCTTTTACGGTGTCGTAGCCTGTGTAGGTGGCCTTGGTTTCCTGGGTTACCTAGGTGTTGCATCAGAATTAATGTACACACAATGGGGTGCAACAGCAGCTAATATTACTATCGGTGGGCTCTCAGCTGTCATTGATAATATACCTGTTATGTTTGCTGTATTGACGATGAATCCTGATATGCCTACAGGCCAATGGTTGCTTGTCACCTTAACCGCTGGCGTGGGTGGTTCTATGTTATCAATCGGTTCGGCTGCGGGTGTTGCACTTATGGGACAAGCTCGTGGGCAATATACATTCTTTAGTCATCTAAAGTGGACACCTGTCATCGCGTTAGGCTATGCCGCAAGCATTGCTACTCACTTTTGGATTAACGCTGATTTGTTCTAATTTAAATCTTATTTAGCACCCATCAGTGTTAATGCTTCTCCATCCAAATATTATTTACTCAAAAAAAAGCCACCCGAAGGTGGCATATGAAATAGAAGAAAATATTTATTATTTTTTGAATTTCATGAACAACGCTGATGTCCATATTTTTGCATCATCAACCTGGCGCGCCACCACATAGACTGGGCGGTGGCCATGAGGTCCATTCTTAGGTGCCACTTCAAAGTTACCTGTCACTTCACGCGGCGCATCAGAGTCACTCATGCGTTCCATAGCGAGGAACATTTCAACACCAGGCAAATCTTTTTTCATTCTTGCGGCTTCCATTAGCTCAGCACCTGTGAACTCCCAAGTGAAGGTCGGGCAGTGAACGAATGGGTTGCCTTTTAAAGGATCACCCACTTTCACATAACCGTCAATCGTGCCTTCGATTCTAATTGTTGAATTTTCTATATTGGACACATCCATTTCGATAGCATCAACATCACCATAGGTATCACTTTTAAATCCGATCGTCGTTGGATTTTCACGCCAACAGGTTTCTTCTTTATGCTCAAAACCAAGTCCTTCGAATTCATTAATGATAGCGTTTGTGATCGTGATCTTGCCTTTCCAGACAGCCCAGCGATAACGATCTTTGATACGTGCACCACCCCAGCGGAATCTAACCTTACGATCGGAATAACCTAATTCTTTCTGTATATCACGACGCCAAATCTCGCCGTCATGATCGTACGCAATAAGTTCATCCCAGCCGGCATCGCCGAGGAAGCGGTAATTTACCTGTGCAGCACCTTTGTGCTCAAACTCATCACCCATAATATGATCGCCACAGGTAGTTAAACCAAATGTTCGTTCCCCTGTTGAGGCAAAGGTATGGCGTTCACGCAATGCGATACCCACTGCCTTGCGCGATAGTTCTGGTGAAATCACACCAGCAATACCACCCTTGGTACCAAATACAGCTGTACCCGGCACACCACCACCACAGCGACCGCGATGTTCATCACCAGCCATGGTTGCGCCTATTTTATAACCCCGTTCCATCGCGTCTTGATATAACCAACCGAAATGGCCCCATGCCGAACCGATTTCAATTAATTTCTCTAATTCAGGGTGATGCCAGTCCATGATAGCTCGACGGCCACCGACATGAGGCGTTAACAAATGACCTTCGGGATCATCAATATAGGCTGCCCACAATTCTTCCAGTGGCCAAGCGCCAGGGTTTGCAACGGTTGTACCTGAATCTTCATTCCAATCGACTGAACGAACGTGAGTGCCATCTTTTAAATATGGAAATTCTGGTTCGCCATCATGTAGGAAAATCACGTTATGGTCACCGCCGGCACAGGAGCTACCACACCATTCGGTTCCAGGATAAGCAACAAACTCACCGTCCTTGCTAATTTCGCGTATTAACTCAACCGTTTTTTTCCAGCGTTCTGTCGTTATATTAAAGTCATTATGTGCAAAGGCTAATACATCCAAACCTGTTACATCTCGTCCATAATTTAAATTGTAACTGGTTGAATTTGTACCAACCGTGTCTTCTGAATGAACATGTAAGTCTGTATAGAAAATACGCGGGAAGTCTATTGATTTATCAATCGTCACATAAAATGTATGCGGCTTAACAGCCGAATGTTCAGGCATGGTCGCCGTTACAATTAGTTCGCCAGACTTATCTGTTGGCATATCTTCGAGTAGTTGTACTGACCAACCTTCTTTCGGCAAAGAAATATCTTTTTTGTAACAATTCTTGCCATCTAACGTCGCCGTTATATGCACTTTATTTTTACGTGACCAACAAGTATTACCCCATTCATCTTCCGCGCGAATACGTAATGGAATTTTTTCACCTTGTTTCACTATTCGAGAACCAGCCCACTGCAGTAACGCTGGATGTCCAGGTTTAATATTAATAGTTAAATCAGGTTCGACCGCTGCAAAACGCGAAGTGCCTAATGGATCGGCATAACAACGGAATTTAAAGAATTCTTCTGTAAAGGTTTGAACACGAGTACCCGGACCACCGAAACGACGATCACCCATACGAATAACAATTTGATCGCCTGCTTTTAAGTAACCGTCATAGGTATCAACGATAATTGCTTTTTGGAATGGGCGCTCATGACCTTTCTGATCAAAACGAACTGAAAGTTTTTGCACAGATGCAGGACTTTGCCCTTCTAGAGTTGGGCATGCATGATATTCAGCAGAGACGTAGTTAGCACCTTTAGGATCCGTTGTTTGGAATAATTCCCAATCAGAATAAAAACGGAATGTTGCCTTGAACCAAGAACCATCAGCCATCCCTGATTGACCGAGCGTATAAACAATAACAACTTCCTGCCATGAACCGGCTACCATCTCTTCAGTGTTACACGTAACTGACCCTAGGAAAGGCATGTCCTTGGTTTTGGCGTATAAACCAATTGGTGCAGTATAAGTATCACCTAGTTTTGCTTTTAGTTCGGCATCAGTCATTTTTTTCATGGATAATTCCTCTCACTTTATTTCTATTATTTTATTTATATTGGAGTTTATTAAATAGTTAGTTTCAATCGCCTTTGTGTTGCCCAACTGAGGCTATAGCAACATCTGCTTCTTTTTTACGACAATCTTGAATATTTTTCCAAAAAGTACGAACGACCACAAAAACAGTAAGTGCCATTAGGCTCATCGCAACCGGACGCTGGAAGAACATGAACGTGTCATACTCGGAAATAATAACGACCTGTTGTAAAGCGCGCTCCCACTCTGGCGCTAAAATAAAACCGATTAAGAAAGCCACATAGGAATAGTCAAACTTACGCATGTAATAGCCGATGAAACCAAACGCGAGCATCACGCCAACATCAAACATTGAGGATTTACCAAGGTAAGCCCCCATAATGCAAGTAAACACGACAATCGGATACAAAATCAATGCGGGAATATTAACTGCCTTACAAAAAAAGCGAAGACCGAAACGCCCTATTATCAATAAGAACAGGCTTGCCAATAACAAGCTGCCATATATGCCATACATCAGTTGTGCATTTTCTTGGAACATTAAAGGACCTGGCTGCATACCATGGATCATAAATGCACCCATCAGCATCGCCACCGCTAAGTTACCAGGAATACCCAGCACAAATAGTGGAATCATACTGGCAGCCACCACCGCACTATTTGCAGATTCCGATGCACCAATCCCTTCTAATCGCCCCTTACCAAACTCTTCTTTGTGCTTAGAACGCTTCATCGCTTGGTCATAAGACATAAACGATGCCACCGGTGCGCCTA
>Ga0316205_10001148_pt1 | contig 36456 bp, 31 predicted proteins | sample 3monthpyrite_MG_FD_204941 | JGI IMG/M metagenome (GOLD analysis project Ga0316205, IMG submission 204941) | Microbial mat bacterial communities from mineral coupon in-situ incubated in ocean water Damariscotta River, Maine, United States -... | ecosystem: Environmental > Aquatic > Marine >...
ACCTGCAAACTTTGCAACAGAAGCCGATAAATTTATCGCTGCAGTTAATGAAAAAGCAGAATCACCAGCAACACGTGTTGCGTCTAAAGGAGCTTTAGATGGTTATGCACCAATGCTTCCTGAGTTCTTAGGTGGTTCAGCAGATTTAACACCTTCAAACAACACATTTAACGCGGCAAGTGTACGTATTAATGATAACCATGGTTCTTCTGACATGAACTTTGCCGGTAACTACCTTTCTTACGGTGTACGTGAATTCGGTATGAGCGCAATCATGAATGGTGTAACACTTCATGGTGGTTTAATGCCTTACGGTGCGACATTCTTAATGTTCTCTGAATATGCACGTAATGCTTTACGTATGGCTGCATTAATGAAAATTCGCAGCATCTTCGTTTACACGCATGACTCGATTGGTTTGGGTGAAGATGGTCCAACACACCAAGCAGTAGAACAAATTCCTACGTTACGCATGATTCCTAACATGGCCGTATGGCGACCATGTGATACGGTTGAAACAGCCGTGTCTTGGAAAGATGCAGTTGAAAATAAAGATCGCCCTTCGGTTCTTATTTTCTCTCGTCAAGGCTTACCTTTCCAAACACGTGATGATGCAACAATTGCTAACATCGCTAAAGGTGGTTACATCCTTAAAGATACTGAGGGCACGCCTGATGCAATCGTTATTGCAACCGGTTCTGAAGTATCGCTTGCAATGGAAGCTGCGGAAAACTCAAGCAAAAAAGTACGCGTTGTTTCTATGCCTTGTGTTGAAGTGTTCGAGCAACAAGACGATGCATACAAAGAATCTGTATTACCAAAAGCAGTAACTGCACGCGTTGCGGTAGAAGCTGCCATTATGGATGCTTGGTGGAAATATGTTGGTACTAACGGCGCAGTTGTTGGTATGTCTTCATTTGGTGAATCAGCACCAGCAGCTGAGTTATTCAAACACTTCGGCATAACAGCTGAAAATGTTGGTAAAGCAATCGATAGCGTTTGCTAATTAAACTTTAAGATTCTTTGCCTAATTAAAGTTAAATAGGCAAAGAATCAAATTTTAATATTATAAATTAAGAAAAAAACTTTTAGGAGAAAGAACTATGACAATTAAAGTCGGTATTAACGGTTTTGGCCGTATTGGTCGCATGGTATTCCGTGCTGTATACAATGAATTTACAGACATCGAAATCGTAGGTATTAACGATTTGTTAGATGCAGACTACTTAGCATACATGCTTAAGTACGATTCAGTTCATGGCCGTTTTGGTGGTGAAGTTGGTTTTGAAGATGGCGCAATGATTGTTGACGGTAAAAAAATCCGTTTAACTGCTGAACGTGATCCTTCTGACCTTAAATGGGGCGACGTTAAAGCAGATATCGTTATCGATTGTACTGGTTTCTTCCTTACTCAAGAGTCTTGTCAAAAACATATCGATGCAGGCGCTGGTAAAGTTGTTCAATCTGCACCTTGTAAAGATGGTGGCCCAATGTTTGTATATGGCGTTAACCACAACGACTATAAAGGCGAAAAAATTGTTTCAGCAGCATCATGTACGACTAATTGCCTAGCTCCAATAGCTAAAGTATTGAATGACACTTGGGGCATCAAACGTGGCCTTATGACTACTGTTCATGCTGCAACTGCAACTCAAAAAACAGTTGATGGTCCTTCAATGAAAGATTGGCGCGGTGGTCGTGGTATTCTAGAAAACATAATCCCATCTTCAACCGGTGCTGCTAAAGCAGTAGGCGTTGTATTACCTGAACTTAACGGTAAATTAACTGGTATGGCATTCCGTGTACCAACTTCAGATGTGTCTGTTGTTGATTTGACTGTTGAGTTAGATAAAGATGCTCCATACGAAGATATCTGTAAAGCAATGAAAGCCGCTTCAGAATCTGGTGACATGAGTCGTACTCTTGGTTACACAGACGAAAAAGTTGTTTCTACTGACTTCCGTGGTGTTGGTTTCTCTTCAATCTTTGATGCTGAAGCAGGTATCGCATTAGATGGCACATTCGTTAAAGTTGTTTCTTGGTACGATAATGAATACGGTTACACATGTAACATGATGCGGTTTGTAGAACACGTAGCTAATAATTAAGCGGATCTTTTGCCCTCTGGCGGCGTTGCTCGTCTGATTTTGAAATACTCATGTGTTACTCGCACACTCCGTTTTCAAAATCAGCCGGCGCCTTCCCAGAGAACAAAATCTCTCGCTTAATTCCACTTAAGTAACTTGTTCGATAAGTGGTTGCAAAAAATTCTGTCATTCCCGCGCAGGCGGGAATCCAGTCTTATAAATAGGAAGTCTTCAAAAATTATTTGTTAAATCTTTTTGAATCAAAAGTTTTACCAAACAGTTTTTAAAATTGAAATTATAAGTAGTTTAAAGAATTTAGGAGTTCGTACATGTCTTTTATCAAATTAACTGATCTTGATCTTGCTGGTAAGCGCGTTTTAATTCGTGCTGATTTAAATGTACCTGTTAAAGATGGCAAGGTAACTTCAGATGCACGTATTACTGCTTCAATGCCTACTGTTGAGCACGCAATGAAAGCAGGCGCATCAGTAATGGTTATGTCTCATCGAGGTCGTCCTGAAGAAGGTAAAGCGGATGAAGAAAATTCATTAGCACCTATTGCTGCCGTTATGAGTGAAAAATTAGGTAAAGATGTTAAATTAATTAAAGATTACCTTGATGGTGGTGTTGAAGTCGCTGCTGGTGAATGTGTTCTTTTAGAAAACGTTCGTTTTAATGCTGGTGAAAAGAAAGATGATGAAGCGCTTTCTAAAAAATATGCTGCACTTTGTGACGTATTTGTAATGGATGCCTTTGGTACAGCGCATCGCGCACAAGCATCTACTCATGGTGTGGGCGTTCAAGCTCCAACTGCATGTGCAGGTATTTTATTATCGGATGAATTAGATAGCCTTGCTAAAGCATTAGCTAAACCTGCTCGTCCAATGGTTGCTATTGTTGGTGGTTCTAAGGTTTCGACTAAATTAACAGTGTTAGAGGCATTATCTGAAAAAGTTGATCAGTTGGTTGTTGGTGGTGGTATCGCAAACACTTTCTTAGCAGCTAAAGGTTATAACGTTGGTAAGTCTTTATATGAAGAAGATTTGGTTGATACTGCAAAAGCTTTAATTGAAAAAATGGAAGCACGCGGCGCAAGCATTCCAATTGCTACGGATATTGTTTGCGCTAAAGAATTTGCAGAAACAGCTGAAGCAACATTAAAAGCTGCTGATGCATGTGCTGATGATGATATGATTTTTGATATTGGTCCTGACTCTGCAAAAGTATTAGCAGATATCATTTCTAAAGCAGGTACTATCGTTTGGAATGGACCAGTAGGCGTATTTGAATTTGATCAGTTTGGTGAAGGAACTAAAACTGTTTCAATGGCGATTGCTGATAGTGCTGGTTTCAGTCTTGCTGGCGGCGGTGATACAATTGCTGCGATTCAAAAGTATGATATCTTTGATAAAGTATCATATATTTCAACCGCTGGTGGTGCCTTCCTTGAATATTTAGAAGGTAAAGTCCTTCCTGCTGTTGCGATGTTAGAAGAACAAGCAAATAAATAATACTAATTTTGCCTATCTAAGATAAAATTATTTTCTAATATAGAGAGAAATAAAAGAACACATGAGACGAACAAAAATAATTGCGACCCTCGGTCCTGCTACTCGCGATGCGAAGATGTTAGATAAAATTATCGAAGCAGGAGTCGATGTTGTTCGTGTGAATTTTTCTCATGGTACGCCTGAAGAACATTTAGAGACGGTTGAGAAATTACGTAATCGAGCTCGCGCGCATGGTCGTCAGATTGGCGTTTTGTGTGATTTACAAGGCCCTAAAATCCGCATTGAAAAATTTAAAGATGGCAAAGTTAATCTTGAAGAAGGTGCCAACTTTACCTTAGATATGGATTTAGATATTAATGCGGGCACATCAGAAGTTGTTGGTTGTAGTTATAAAACATTAGCAACGGATGTTACTCGAGGTGATACATTATTACTTGATGATGGTCGCATCGTTTTATGGGTTGATTCTATTGATGGGCAAAAAATCAACTGCCGTGTTGTGGTTGGTGGTAGTTTATCTGATCGTAAAGGCGTAAACAAACAAGGTGGCGGTTTATCTGCTGCGGCACTAACGGATAAAGATAAAGAAGACATCAAACTCGCGTCTAAAATGAAAGCAGATTACTTAGCGATTTCATTTCCTAGAACAGCAGCCGACATTCATGAATGTCGTGAACTTATGGTTGCAGCGGGTGGTTATGCACATATTGTTGCAAAAATCGAACGTGCTGATGCAATGGATAATATCGAAGAAATCATTGAAGCAACCGACGTTATTATGATTGCACGTGGTGACCTCGGTGTCGAAATTGGTGATGCAGCATTACCTCCTGTTCAAAAACGATTGATTCACTTAAGCCGTACAATGAATCGTGTTGTTATAACGGCAACACAGATGATGGAATCAATGATTGAAAATCAAATTCCAACACGGGCTGAAGTTTTTGATGTTGCTAATGCAGTACTAGATGGTACAGATGCCGTTATGCTGTCTGCTGAAACTGCAGCAGGTAAATATCCGGATAAAGCGATCGAAGCGATGGATCGGGTTTGTGTTGAAGCTGAAAAATCTCGTGAAGTCACTCAATCAGATCATCGAATTAATACAGAATTTAAACGAATCGATGAAGCTATTGCAATGGCTTCTATGTATACAGCTAACCATTTAGGGGTAAAGGCTATAGCGTCTTTGACCGAGTCAGGTTCAACTGCACTTTGGATGTCTCGAATTAGTTCGGGTATACCTATTTATGCGTTGACCAGTATTGTCGAGACTCGACGCAAGGTTACTCTTTACCGTGGTGTTTATCCTGTTAGTTTTGAAGCACTAGGAGAAGATCGTGCTGGAGTAAGCCGCGAGGCTATTGATGAATTACTCCGTCGAGGTGCTGTGCGTGAAGGTGACTTGGTTATTATTACGCGTGGTGACTTGATGGGCGTTGGCGGTGGCACAAACGCGATGAATATTGTGCGTGTGGGTGGCGATTTGCAACAAGCAATCGAACCGGAAACTACTTAAATTTTATGAACTAAAAATTTTTACAAACTTAATATAAACTATAACTATTTTTAAAATCAAAACGAAAGGAGGTCTCAGATGGCCCTTATTTCCCTAAGACAATTATTAGATCATGCTGCTGAAAATGACTACGGTATGCCAGCATTCAATGTAAACAATATGGAACAAGTTCACGCAATCATGCAAGCTGCTGATGAAGTTAACAGCCCGGTTATTATGCAGGGTTCTGCCGGTGCACGTTCTTATGCGGGCGAACCTTTTTTACGTCATTTAATTTCTGCTGCAATTGAAATGTATCCACACATTCCTATTGTAATGCATCAAGATCATGGGTCAGAACCAGCAGTCTGCTTACGTTCTATCCAGTCTGGTTTTTCATCAGTAATGATGGATGGTTCTTTAATGGCTGACATGAAAACACCGGGCTCATTTGAATACAATGTCGATGTAACTGCTGAAGTTGTTAAGATGGCTCATGCTGGTGGCGTTTCAGTTGAAGGCGAACTCGGTTGCTTAGGTTCTTTAGAAACTGGAATGATGGGTGAAGAAGACGGTCATGGTGCTGATGGCGCTCTGGATATGGATCAACTATTAACCTCTGTTGATGAAGCTGCTGATTTTGTTGCAGCAACAAATGTTGATGCATTAGCGATTGCTATTGGTACCTCACATGGTGCTTATAAATTTACTCAAGAACCTACAGGTGAAGTATTACGTATTGACCGTATTGAAGAGATTCATGCTAAATTACCTAATACTCATCTAGTTATGCATGGTTCATCTTCTGTTCCACAAGAATGGTTAAAAATTATTAACGACTTTGGTGGTGACATGAAACAAACTTACGGCGTACCCGTTGATGAAATCGTAAAAGGTATCAAGTCAGGTGTACGTAAGGTTAATATTGATACGGATTTACGCATGGCTTCAACGGGTTCTATCCGTCGTCATTTAGCGGAAAATCCATCTAACTTTGACCCACGTAAATTCTATAAAGAAGCAACAAATGCAATGAAAGAAATTTGTAAAGCTCGTTTCGAATCATTTGGTTGTGCAGGAAATGCGGATAAGATTAAAGTTAAATCATTAGAAGAAATGATTAGTTTCTACAAATAAAAGTTATTTTGTAGATTAAGTAAAGGGAGCTCTAGTAGCTCCCTTTTTTAGTGCCACTTAATTGGAACAATTTAGTGGCACTTATGTCGAGTAAGCAAAGCGAACGAGACCCTAGCATTTAGGTTTATAGTAGCTTAAGAACGCGGCTCGATTTGCTAAATATAACCTTAGATGTTGAGTGTTTAGTGGCACTTATGTCGAGTAAGCAAAGCGAACGAGACTCTAGCAGTTAGGTTTACAGTAACGTAAGCAAAGCGAACGAGACCCTAGCATTTAGGTTTATAGTAGCTTAAGAACGCGGCTCGATTTGCTAAATATAACCTTAGATGTTGAGTGTTTAGTGGCACTTATGTCGAGTAAGCAAAGCAAACGAGACTCTAGCAGTTAGGTTTACAGTAACGTAAGCAAAGCGAACGAAAGTCCATTATATATTTAGACATTATTGAATCAATTTGGAATATAACATGCAACGTATTAAATATTTTTTCCTCGCTATGTTTTTTATTTTGAATGCGAACGCACATGAAGAAGAAAAGGAAGATAAGTCTTGGTGGTGGGAAAATCAATGGTGGGAAGAAGGGCAGTTAAGGGAAATAGTTAACCATAAGGTTAACGTTGCCTGGACTGAGTATGACCGTGGGGATACTACTATCCCAGTAATGGTTGCTCGACCAGCGGATAATAAGAAATATCCAGCAGTTGTTTTCCAGCATGGCCGTGCTGGACTCAGTGGATTATTAAAGCGACAAGTAAAAAGGATTGCTGCACGTGGTTTTGTTGTTTTAGCAGCAGATATTTATCAAGCTAACTTTATAGGAACACATCCCCTTAAGCATGATTATGAATTGGAAAAAGATGCCAATGGGGTAGTCGATGTTTTATTAGCACGTAAAGATATTAGCACTTCAAAAGCTTGTATCATTTCGCATACACGTGGTGGTTATTATTCATTAAAAGTTTCAACAACATTCAAACGTCAAGAAAAAGAATTAGCATGTTATGTGTCTTATTATCCTCATTGGCAAGACCCAAATGCGCCTGAACCGTCTCAAGTTTATGGGTATGCAGCTGAAATAGAACAACTGAAGTTACCAGTACTGGTATTTATTGGCGATCAGGAACAATATCAGCGTCGTCGAGTAATTGAAACTAGTATCAATATTTTACAAAAGAAAAAACGTGATGCACGTTTGATTGTTTACCCTGGTGTAGGTCGAGGATTTGATTTTCGTCCACCACACGTTCGAACTTTTGCCGACGATCTTGCCTCGAAAGATGCGATGCAGCGATTAACGGACTTTATTAATTTACACCTTGAAAAATTCAAAGAATAATGAAAAGGCATGGAAATAATCTTTAAATAATATCTATTTTAATGATTAATTAACCCGTATTTCTTCGCTCTCGGACTTTTTACAATCTATTTATTCCAATTAGTATAGCTGTTGAAGTGTATCTATATTCGGGGCACTTATAGAATATAATTTCTACAGATTAGTGCTTGAAGTGTACTCTTGCTTAAAAATTTGTTCATTCTCAAAAGTATAAATGCCGTCAAAACCCCGCCACTAGTCAGTAGAATAGTTCTAACTTATTGATTAATTCAATCATTTCAATAATTTAAAGTCTCTAATTTCTCAGTCGATATAAATAGTAAGAGTTATACATTATTTAGGCAAATGTCGTTGGAGGTTAGTGCCATGCGTAAGTTTCGACAATCAGTAAAACAGGTTTTTGTGAGAGTTAGTCAGGTTAGGACTCAGAAGGGAAAACCATCAGTAGGAAAACAGAAGATAATGATGATTATTACATCGTTGTTAGTTTTTGTTTTACTTTCTGCTCATCAGATATCATTTGCCTCGAATAAACAAATACTAAGCACAATAACCTACACAGAAATGGAAGCAATTAATAAAGGTATGGGGTTGATACAAATCAGTGCTAAGTCTAATGATCGCAATGAACAGTTTAATGCGGGTGTTAAAGCATATACCGAGAAAGAATTTGCGTTAGCTCTAAGACTTTTTGAACCATTGGCAACGAACGGACATAGTGCATCTCAATATTATTTAGGCGTCTTATTCGATATGGGAGTTGAGTACGCGAGAAACTCACGAGTAGCCTATCAGTGGTATCGGCTTGCAGCTATTGGAGGAGACGATAGGGCACAACATAATTTAGCAGTAGCTTATGCAAAAGGTGACGGTGTAGAAGTAAATTTAGCGAAAGCAATGAAATGGTGGACAATTTCGTCATTACAAGGCAATGCCGATTCACAATATAACCTAGGTATTTTATATGCAATGGGACAAGGACAAGTTTCTAAAGACATTGTAAAAGCAATGAAATGGTGGCGTAAAGCTGCAAGCAGTGGTGATGCTGTTGCACAGTTTAATTTAGGAACGATCTATGCAAATGGTGATAGTGGTAGTAAAAATTATTGTGAAGCTGAACGATGGTGGATTCAATCCGCTGAATTGGGATTTACCGAAGCTAATTATGCCTTGAATGTATTGCGCGAACGAACAGACTATTATAGTTGTGACTAAATTCAATATTCAAGTATGAGGTCTATTAGTCAGGACGTATAGTTTCTTTTTATTCTAAATTTAGAATAGTAAACAAGGAAAATAACCCTTTAAAACATTGATGGTGCATCAATATAAAAGAGTATTCTTTAATTATTACTTTTTAGAATAAGCAATAAAGGTGGTTATTTGTCCTTACTGGAAAATATATAAGATAACGGACATGAATAGAGGACGGCAATCTAAAAAATTACTTACATTGGGATTTGGAATAATAGGTTTATTATTTTTTGTGTTTTCATTCGGATGGATATATACCATTCATGATGGACAGAGTTGGATACACAAAGTAATAAAAGAAAAAGAAGAAGAAAAACTAGTTAGTGATTTAAAAACCATCACTTTGAAACGTAACATAGCGACTGTTCGAATGATTTTAATGAACGATGCCTTTGATCGTGATGAGCAATATATGTATATGAGGTCATTAGGTGCCGAATTTATTCGGATCAGACAGTTATTGGAAAAGAATTATTTTGATGAATATGACATTGAATATTGGAAAGGTATTCGTCAACCAATTTCTTTAGGTGAAAGGGTTCAAACAAAAATTGTAGAGCTTCTTGTGGAAGATAAAAAGAAAGAAGCCGAAATGCATGTTAATGAACTATTTAAAATGCAAGATAATATAAATAGCGAGCTTAATAATTTAAACAACTTAGTTGATCAGAAAGTTAATACTGTCATTCGTGACGTAAAAAATGCGAGCCAAGTTTATTATTACATAGCAGGCTTAACATTACTTATTGCTATAGTAACCGGTTTTATTATTATACGTTATGTATTTAAAAATATACAAAAATCAGAAAAATTATTAGTAGAATATGGGTATAAAATACGAGAGATCTATAATATTTCAGCTGAAGCAGGAACGTCAAACGAAGATCAAATACAACATATGTTAGTTACTGGTTGTCAAATACTCGATATGGATCATGCATATATTGTTCAAGCGGATAGCGTGAATAATTCCAAACGAATAATTTATGAGTTTTCGCGTGGCGTTGAAATAAATAAGCAGTCTATAAATATGATTAATAATAAACTGTGTGATTTCTCTTTATATTCAAATAATACTATATCAATGTATGATATGGATAAGTCAATTTTTTGGAGAAAGGATAAAAGTTTGTTAAATGATATACGTGCTTGTATATCAAGTCCTTTTAAAGTCGATAATGAAAATTATGGGGTGTTATGTTTTCTAAATGGGAAACCACACAAACCAACATTTACAGCTGAAGATTCTGATTTAGTTAAATTAATGTCTAGTTGGATAGGTTTTACAGTCGAACGAAACATAGATAATGAAAGACAGATTCAATTAATCGACGAAGCTGAGAAAGCGAATATTGCAAAATCTGAGTTTCTTGGGAATATGTCGCATGAGTTAAGAACTCCGATGCATGCAATTTTAAGTTACTCAGGATTTGGTATTACACGATTTAAAACCGCTGATGATGAAAAAAAGTTAAATTATTTTATTAAAATACAAAAGAGTGCAAATAGCTTGCTTTTCTTGTTAAATGATATTTTAGATTTATCAAAACTACAAGCGGATAAAATGGAATTTGATTTTAGTGAAAATAATTTTAATGGAACAGTGGCTGATGTTATTGATGAATTATCAGAATTAGCCATCAAAAATTCATTATCAATAGAGTATACTTTAGAGCTAAATGATGCATGTTTTAGTTATGATAATGGAAGAATTAAGCAGGTAATAAGAAATTTATTAAGTAATGCAATAAAGTTTTCAAGTAAAGATAGCGTTATTAGTATTGAGGCAGTTCGTGATGAGAGCTCGGTACATTTTTGTATTTCAGATACCGGGGTTGGTATACCTGAAGAAGAATTAATAGAAATATTTGATAAGTTTAAACAATCATCAAAAACTAAAACAGGCGCAGGTGGTACTGGATTAGGATTGGCGATATGTCGTGAAATTATAGAGTATCATCACGGAAAAATTTGGGCTGAAAGTAATTTAATCGATGGTGCAGCATTTAATGTTGTTATACCGTTAAATTTAGAGAATGTTCCGTTACAAGAAGTAAGTTAACTTTGGACAAGCTATTTAATGGTGAATAGTATGAATGAAAAAATATTAATTGTTGAAGATAATGAGGTTAATTTAGATATTTTTAAAGAAATATTTGAAGATGGTTTTAATATTAAGATGGTAACAGATGGACAGCAGGCACTTGATGTTATTGGTGAATATATGCCTAAAGTTGTTTTATTAGACGTGATGATGCCAAATATGGATGGTTACGAAGTCTGTAAACGTATACGTAGCGATGAAAGTATGAAACATATTAAAGTGATAATGGTTTCAGCACGCGCAATGGAAAGTGAACGTAAAAAAGGAATTGAAGCTGGAGCAGATGAATATATAACTAAACCATTTAATGAAGATGCTTTATTAGATACAGTGAGATCGTATTTTAACTAAAAATTCGATTAATAAAGATAATTTCTCCCGTTGTCATATTAACTCTAGAAATTCCAGCATTTTCAATCTTAATTTTATAAAGAGCACTTGGCGGTGCTTTAAGAACATCTGCTAGGATAGCGCGAATAACGCCAGCATGAGCCACGACTAAAATTCTCTTTTTACTATAATCTTGGTTAATTGAATGTAAACTAGAGGTAACTCGATCAATAAATTCATTTAAGTCTTCAAATCCCGCTGCTCTTTTATTCACAGGGTCATTATAAAAATCAGTATATTCTTGTAAACTTTTATTTTTTACCTGCTCTCGAGTTAAACCTTCCCAGGAACCAAAACCAACTTCCTGTAAATCAGTCAGTATTTTTGTTGATATTTGTAATTTAGTGCTGAGCTGTTCGGAGAATTCTTTACAGCGTAACATAGGAGAGCTTACAATTTGCTGCCATTGATTATATTCTCCAACAGCATCCCACATTTGTTGCCAACCTTTTTCACTTAATGGATCATCAATGTTATGGCCACGATATTTGCTACCACCTTTTGGTTCACCATGGCGAATTAAATCAATTATGGTATCAGTCATATTTTTTAGTGAATCGGATGATGGTTGATGTTTCCATGTATGTTCACTGAGACTATTAAATGCATCTTGGACACGGTTATAAAAGATAGCGTTAACGTAATCTTTTTAAATTCACAAGTTGGTATATTATCTATGCGGTTATATTAATAATCGCCTTTTACAAGTGTTCACTCAACCTTAGTGATCTGCTTTTCCATGAGCATCAATTAAGTTTTTAGTCATAATACGATCGGTATATGCCATTGCAACGGCTGATATTACAAAGGTTAAATGAATAAGGACCTGCCACATCATCGTTACTTCAGTCATTTGTTCCGCATTGATAAATGTTTTCAGTAAGTGAATAGATGAAATACCGATAAGTGCCATAGACAGTTTTATTTTCATCGTTGCTGCATTGACATGAGAAAGCCATTCAGGTTGATCTGGATGTTCTTTTAGATTTAATCGTGAAACAAATGTTTCATAGCCGCCAATAATAACCATAATGAGTAAGTTAGCAATCATAACAACATCGATTAAGCCTAGAACGATTAGCATGATTTCAGTTTCACCAATGGTTGATGCCTTAGCAACAAGATGGCTAAGCTCAATCATAAAATGATAAACATACACCGCCTGAGCAACAATAAGACCTAAATATAATGGGGCTTGTAACCAACGACTCCAAAAAATAGATTGGGCCATAATAGCTTGAGAAATGTTTCGTTTAGGTGTGTCGTTGTTATTCACTATGAATCCTACAGGGAAAATTTTAAATAGATTTAATGATGTTTAGCTTACTAGTAAAGTTGTTAATTTTTCTGGGAGCTTATCAACATTATCGATAATTGTATAATTATTTCAGCAAAGATACCTTTAACATTGTTATCTGACTTGGGGTAAAAGAAAAATCATATGTTAGCACATTGATTTCATACCGCTCTGCAATTACTTTTTTCATGCTGAGTATCGTAATTACTTATCTGGCGTTAAACTTCGTTTTCAGTTTCCTGCTCACCACTCCAACCTGCTGCACGAGCATTTTCAATGGCCTTGCTATGAAGTGCTTGATGGCGTTTAAAAAGCTTTTCAGGTAATTGGCTGGCTAAGCAGCCATATTTATCCCATTCGAGATTTACTTTATCAAGTAGAGCGTCAATAGCGGTATAAGTCCAGCCTTCACAGGTTTCGTCATCATCGATTAGACCAAATACTTTCGCGTCACGAATCACTTTGCCAATAGCGGTCATTCCCGCATCTATATCTTTATCAACACCAACATATATCATAGGCTCATTCATTACACACTTTACCTTTTATATTTAAGAAAGCTAATAGACGAGTATATCATTTTACAAGTGATATTGTGAGACAGCTCCTCTTTGGCTGTTATGTAAAGCTAGCCTTGATATTTGGACAGTTTTAGTCGATGACAAGAGGGCTAACCACTATCACTATGAGTGACTTAACTCTAACGTTTACTTTATACAATGTAAGGAAGTAAAGAGGGTATTACGGCAATCAGGTGCGTAGGAAAAAACCGATTTAGTAATATAACCTTTTGATTATATTGGATTTTATTCTTTTGCGATTAGAAATTCATGACTCTAGATCTTTATCATTCACTTTCTAAGGTTTTACAACAGTAACTTGCTAAAGTTGAATCGATTTTAGCCGAAATAAGATAAGACATTCTTAAAATTTATTTCTAACATGGGAGTTGGAGTAAATATGATTATTTGGTTTAAATCCCTCAGTATTCGCTGGAAATTACAGCTTGGATTCTTTGTTGTGACCATGATTACAACAATATTCAATCGATTGTTAGCATCCTCTGAGTTAGGGAAATTGATACATATAGCTGAGATAAATAATGTAGATCAAGAGGTTATAATGCAGCTTGAGGCGAGTCACTCGGCCTATATTTTTAATTCATTTTGGGAATCTGGTATTGAGTTTGGGATTCAATTTATGGTGATTGGATTTGTCGCCAGTCTTTTTGTTCGACCCCTTACGTCACTCGTTAATGCACTAAAAGCCGTTGAGGGAGGAGATTTAACACAAAGTGTAAAACAGACATCAATGGATGAAATCGGTGAACTTCAATATAGCTTTAATGAGGTAAGAAAGAAATTAAGCTCGATTATGTCCAGTATTGATGAGAATGGAAAAAATATGGGGCAGTCGGCCTACCAGATTGCAAATATTTCTAGAGAAATTGCAGAAGTCAGCAACAGTGAGCAACAGCGATCAGGAGAGGTTTCCTCTGCGACGCATCAATTGCAGGATATATCTGAGTCCGTTCAAGTCTTAGCAAGTGAAGCAACAGATAGCGCTAATAAGACAGAGGCTTATGCTCAAGAAGGCATGTCAAAAGTACAAAAAAATATTGCACAAATGGAGCAAACCGCGGAACAAGTGAATGTTGCTGCTGAACAAATATCAGAGCTTGAACAATCCGCTGCACAGATTCACGATATTGTGGGCACGATAAGCAGCATTGCTGAACAAACAAGTTTGCTCTCATTAAACGCGGCGATAGAAGCTGCGCGAGCCGGTGAAGCGGGACGTGGCTTTGCTGTTGTGGCCGATGAAGTAAGAAATTTAGCCCAAAGTACTAGTAGCTCGGTGGGAGAAATCTCGGGAATTATTGACCAAGTTACATCAAAAGTTAGTCAGGTCACAACGACTATGAACGATGTTGTTGAACAGGTGCGGAATAATGGAAACGTGGCGGGTGAAACAAATGACGTCATCAAAACAATGGCGGGTGAAGTATCAAATACTGCCTCCGGTAATATCAAAATTGTGGAAGCCGCAAGAGAGCAACTTAGTCAGTTAGATGTACTGCAATCAACATTAGGCAACCTGTTTGAAACGCTTAATGAAAGTTCGTCTAAAGTAGAAACAACTGCAACCATAGGCGATGACCTTTATTCTGTTACTGAGAGATTAAATTCACTTATGTCTGACTTCCAATTTGAATCAGATGTGGTGATTGAAGCTGACCAAAATGCAGACAGAAAATATCCAAGAGCATCCAATAGTGTTTTAGTTAGAATTAAACAAAATGACAAAGTATATGAAGGGCTTACCAGTGATATAAGCTTGGGAGGCATGCAGCTTCGATTATCCTCACAACTATTAACTGATAATGATCTTCAACTTCAAGTTTACCTACCTTATGACAGTATTGATGAATATAGTCATCAGGCGCCGCTTAAAATTAAAGCTGATACGGTAAGGAAAGAAATACAAAATGGTAAACATATTTATGGAGTTAAGTATCAACCACTAAATGACGAGCAAAGAGCAAGCATTGAATATTGTTTTGATTACTTTAGTAAACATCCAACTTTTGACGCATCTGCGCCTGAGCTCGCAAATGTAGATGAGGTGGCTTAAGTTAATAGATAAAACTTACACAGTTTGTTTACTTAGGGTAATATCTTGCATATACTTACATAATAAGTGGATATAACTTTTGTATCACATAAGAATTACATGGAACTATAGCCAAGTCTTTGAGTCTGAATAGTACTTTTAACGCAGCAACGGTTTTGATACCAACTTTATGAAAAAAATAAGTTTAATTATTCTTCTTATTTCTATTGCCTGGCTACCAATCCAAGTGGCATTTGCTTCATCGTTTTTGTCTTCAATGACAACTGACACGGTTATGCAGGCTCAAGTTTCTATTCAACAAGATGCGTCTCAAAATCAAAAGCCACCATGTCATATGCAAGGCCAAATGCAAGATGCAGATTGTTGCTCGCAAGATTCTACATGTAATCAAATGGAAAGTGGTTGCGGTCAATTGGTGAGTTTTGTTGGTCTTGCTCAGCAACATCAACAAAGCGTTGCAATTCCAGATACTATCCTTGAACATTTTTATAATTATCCTTTGGTGAGTTTCTCTAGCTTATCGGCATACCGTCCTCCGCGTTTTATCTAAAACTCTTTGTTAACTGTTCGTTAACACCTTTAATAATATTCAGTGTTAATTTAATACCTTTTTAATAGGTTTGAATTCGAGTTTATATTTAAGTATTTTCAATTTAGGCTTAAATATACTTTGTAGGAGAGAGTCGTATGTGGTTACACATAAAACAGGCTACGGTCGTGGGTATCGTAGCGCTAATCTTAATATCTAATGTTCAAGCAGAGAACTTGCCACAAACGTTATCAATGCAAGAAGCTGTTGCGATAGCATTAAAAAATGATCCAATTTTAGTCTCATTGCAAGACAAGGAACAAGCTTTTAGAGAATCTTCAGTTGCTTCAGGTGCTTTACCCGATCCAAATATAAAATTCGGTTTTATGAATTATCCAACCGATACCTATAAAAGTAACCAAGAACCGATGACTCAGACTCAATTGGGCATTTCTCAAATGTTTCCTGCGGGAGATAGCTTACAATTTAAAGCAAGCCGTCAGTTAGATTTTGCGAATGCAGAACAAGCGAAGGCGTTGAATCAACAACGTATGTTAATACGTAAAACACGTAAGGCATGGTTAGAGCTTTATTACTGGACGCATGCTTTAAAAGTTGTGAAAGAAAATCGACAGCTTTTTCGTAACTTAGTCAATGTTACTGAATCAAATTATGCTGCGGGTCGCCAGCGTCAACAGGATGTTATTCGTGCTGAGCTAGAACTTGAGTTACTTGCTGACAAAGAGCTTGATATCTTAGCGAGTATTAAAAAAGCCAAATCAAAATTAGAAAAGTTAATTGGAAATGAATTTATTCAGCAACCTTTGTCGGATAATTTACCTGCGATTAATACAGCTAGGAATTTTTTAGAACCTGAAAAATTAAATTCACACCCTTTATTACAAGTCACTAGTGCAATGGTAGATGCAAGAAAAAACGGTGTTGAAATAGCAAAGCAATCTTATAAACCAAATTGGATGGTGGATTTAACATATGGTCAACGTGATGATGCGCCTAATGGAACAGACCGAGCAGATTTCTTATCAGCAATGGTAAAATTTTCAGTACCTTTATTCTCGGGTAACCTACAAGACCGAAAAGTTGCTGCAAGTAAACGCAGACATCATGCCGCACTAAATCAACTTGAAGATAAGAAACGTGAATTAATACAAATGTATAAAAGTAATTTGTCAGATTATGAGCAATATAGTAAGCGAAGTGAGCGTTATAAAAAAGTGTTGCTCGTAAAGGCGAATGAAAATTCTGATGCCGCATTAAGTAGTTACCAAAGTGATCGCGGTAAGTTTACGGAACTGATTAGAGCGCAAATGACAGAATTAAATATGCAACTGAAAGCGTTGCGTTTAGAAGTTAATAGATATAAATCGCATAGCGACTTAACTTATTTAGTGGGAGAGCAGTAATGAAAAACACAATCAAAATATTTTTAATAAGTCTGGTCGCTATATTCGCTATCGGTTGTAGTGACGATACTGTAATGGAAACCGGTTCAAAGGGAAAAGAAACGGCTCTTGAACATGCGAGTAAACATATGAATCCAAATTATGTTTGTCCTATGCATCCCCAAATTGTTCGAGGCCAAGAAGGGACTTGTCCAATATGCGGAATGGATTTAGTTAAAGTTGAAGAAGAACAAGTTTCAAGCTCCAAAGAAAAGAAAATTTTATATTGGGTTGCTCCCATGGATGCAAATTATCGGCGTGATGAACCGGGTAAATCGCCAATGGGGATGGACTTAGTACCTGTTTACGATGAAGGCGGTGGGTCAGATGTAAAAATATCTCCTGCTGTTGAGAATAATTTAGGTGTGCGAACAGCAAAAGTTGAGCGTGATAAGTTGTGGCGAAAAATAAATACAGTTGGGTATATTGATTTTGATGAAACTAAAATAACCCACTTACATTTACGTACAAAGGGTTGGATTGACAAACTTTATGTAAAATCTGAAGGTGAGCGCGTTACCAAAGGCCAGTTACTTTTTGAGGTTTATTCACCTGAGTTAGTCAATGCGCAAGAAGAGTATGTGCAAGCTATTCGTAGTAGCAATAAACGTTTAATGAATGCTTCGAAAGAACGTTTGATTTCTTTAGGTGTTTCACAAAGACAAATTACTCTACTTCAAAAAACACGTAAAGCCGGTCGATATGTAAAAGTTTATGCAAGTCAAAGTGGTATTATCGCGGGCATGAAAGTTCGTCAAGGCATGTTTGTTATGCCTAATATGAAAGTAATGAGTTTAGCGGATCTTTCAACTATCTGGGTATTGGCAGAAGTATTCGAAAGCCAAGCCGATTGGGTTAAGGTTGGTCAATCAGCCGATGTCACACTATCTTATAAACCCGGAGTCGCGTGGGGTGGTTTTGTTGAATATATATACCCTAGCCTTAATCCAAAAACACGTACTTTAAGAGTTCGGCTTCGTTTTGATAATCCCGATGAAATATTAAAACCAAATATGTTTTCACAGATAAAAATTTATGGTGGAGCACGAGAAAATATTTTGATTGTGCCTCGCGAAGCGGTTATTCGTACGGGAAATGATGCTCGTGTCATTTTAGCTATGGGTGAAGGGAAGTACCGTGCCCGTAATGTAACGATGGGTATCGAGTCGGGCGACTGGATTGAAATTAAAGCGGGTGTCCTTGAAGGCGATGAAGTTGTTACTTCAGGCCAGTTTCTAATTGATTCCGAAGCAAGTCTTAAAGCGAGCATTCAAAGGATGCGTTCTGATGGAAATAAGACTATGGACAAAGCTATGACGGATAAAATTATAGGTAGCGGTGTTCTTAATAAATTAATGCCAGCTGATAACAAGTTGAATATGAGTCATGAACCTATAGAGTCATTAGGTTGGCCTGATATGGAAATGGATTTTAGTGTTCAGAAAGGTGTTGATCTTAAACAGTTTAAACCTAAAGACAAAGTGGAGTTCGAATTAGAAAAAGGGGTTGATGGTTACGAAATTAAATCAATGCAACTTCAATCTTCAAAAATGAAAACTCAATCAGAATAGGAGGCTTATCATGATTAAAGGTATTATTGATTGGTCTTTGAATAATCGTTTTCTCGTATTATTAATGACCGTTATTATTGTTGGCTGGGGAATATTTTCTGTGAAAAATATTCCACTTGATGCCATCCCTGATTTGTCCGATGTGCAAGTTATTATTAAAACAACTTACCCCGGACAATCACCCCGCGTAGTCGAGGATCAAGTAACCTATCCGTTAACAACGGCAATGTTATCTGTACCTGGTGCGGTAACAGTAAGAGGTTATTCATTTTTTAATGATTCATATGTGTATATCATTTTTGAAGATGGCACCGATATTTATTGGGCACGTTCACGTGTACTGGAATATTTAAGTCAAGTTGCATCTCGGTTACCATCTGAAGCGCGACCAGCACTTGGTCCAGATGCAACCGGAGTCGGCTGGGTGTATGAATACGCATTGGTTGATAAAACCAATAAGTTAGATTTATCACAACTACGAAGTTTACAAGATTGGTTTTTAAAATATGAATTGCAAACCGTTGCAGGAGTTTCAGAAGTGGCAACCGTTGGCGGTATGGTAAAACAATACCAGGTTGTTTTAGATCCTGATCGTTTACGTGCGTATAACATACCGCTGCATAAAATTCGTATGGCGATTAAAAAAGCGAATCAAGAAGTGGGTGGTTCAGTTATTGAAATGGCCGAAGCTGAATATATGGTGCGTGCAACGGGTTATATAACCAAGTTAGAAGATTTAAGACGAATACCTTTAGGTGTCAATAAACAAGGCACCCCCATTCTTTTAAAAGACGTTGCTGATATCCGACTTGGCCCACAAATGCGCCGTGGTATTGCCGAGCTTGATGGTGAAGGTGAAGTTGTTGGTGGTATTATTATTATGCGCTACGGAGAGAACGCACTTAAAACAATTGAAAAGGTAAAGGTAAAACTTAAAGAGTTACAAAAAGGTTTACCTGAAGGTGTTGAAATTGTTGCTACTTATGATCGTTCAACGTTAATAAATAATGCGGTTGATACCTTAAATGGAAAGTTAATCCAAGAATTTTTAGTTGTTGCCTTAGTCTGTGCGGTATTTTTATTCCATATGCGTTCTGCACTCATTGTAATTATTAGTTTGCCGGTTGGTATTTTAGCGGCTTTTATTATTATGCAAAGTCAGGGCCTTAACGCAAACATTATGTCCTTAGGGGGGATTGCAATCGCTATTGGTGCGATGGTCGACGCGGCCATTGTTATGATAGAAAATGTGCATAAACATATAGAACGTGAACCACTCACGGATGAAAATCGCTGGCGTATTATACGAGAGGCCACAATGGAAGTGGGGCCGCCATTATTTTTCTCACTATTAATTATTACATTGAGTTTTTTACCTGTGTTTACCCTAGAAGCGCAAGAAGGTAAATTATTTGCGCCGTTGGCCTTTACAAAAACCTATGCCATGGCAGCCGCAGCGGGTTTATCAATAACCTTAGTGCCGGTGTTAATGGGGTATTTTATTCGCGGTAAAATAAAACCTGAGCATGAAAATCCGGTGAATCGATTTTTAACGAAAGTTTATCGTCCATTCATTAACTTTGCATTAGATAAGCCAAAAGAAACCCTGTTATTTGCAGTCGTAATGATTGGAATCGGTTTTTACCCGATGATGAATATTGGATCTGAGTTTATGCCAGATTTAGACGAAGGTGATTTAATGTATATGCCTACAACTTTCCCTGGTATATCCATTGGTAAAGCACAGCAAATTTTACAACAGACAGATCGATTAATTAAAACCGTTCCAGAAGTAAAACGTGTGTTTGGAAAGATTGGTCGAGCTGAAACAGCAACCGATCCAGCACCGCTTACCATGATAGAAACCACCATTCAATTCAAACCCAAAAGCGAATGGCGTGAAGGGATGACTCGCGAAAAGCTACGGCAGGAATTTCAACAGTTGATAAAAATTCCAGGTTTAACCAACGCATGGGTCATGCCGATTAAAACTCGAATCGATATGTTAGCAACGGGGATTAAAACCCCGGTAGGTATTAAAGTTGCAGGGCCAGATTTAAATGTCTTGCAAGATATTGGTAAACGTTTGGAAGAAGTTGTGCAAACTGTACCAGGAACCGTTTCTGCTTTTTCTGAACGCGTTGCTGGCGGACGCTATTTAACGATTGATGTTAATCGTATTGCCGCTTCTCGTTTGGGCTTAAACATTGCGGATGTACATGATGTGGTGCGTACTGCTGTTGGCGGTATGAACGTGGCGCAAAGTGTTGAAGGTTTAGAACGTTATCCAATTAATGTTCGTTACCCGCGAGATGTACGTGACTCAGTCGAAAAAATAAAACAGTTACCGATTGTAACCACTGCTGGTGCGCGTATTCCTTTAGGTGAAGTTGCCGATATCCGTATTGAAGCAGGTGCGGCGATGATAAAAAGTGAAAATGCACGACCTAATGGTTGGACGTTTGTTGATATTAGCTCTGAAACTGATGTGGGCTCATATGTTGAAGAAGCGAAGGCGGTAGTACAGCGAGAAGTGGAATTGCCGGCAGGTTATTCAATTACTTGGTCGGGTCAATATGAATATATGGTTCGTGCGAAAGAACGTTTAAGTGTGGTTGCACCATTAACTTTAATGATTATTATTTTGTTATTATATTTAAACTTCCGAAACTTTATCGAGGTTTTTATTATAATGGGAACCTTGCCGTTAGCCTCAGTGGGTGGTTTCTGGTTAATGTATATTTTGGGATATAACATGTCGGTTGCAACGGCGGTTGGTTTTATTGCATTGTCGGGTGTGGCTGTTGAAATTGGTGTGGTAATGTTGGTATATCTTAATCAGGCGTATCGTTATCGAGTTGATAAAGATGAACGTGTACATCATTTAACTCTGGCAGAATTACGTGAAGCTGTTCTCGAAGGTGCATTATTACGAGTACGGCCTATCATGATGACAGTCGCGACAATTATTGCTGGTTTATTACCCATTATGTTGGGCTCAGGCACCGGTTCGGAAGTCATGCGCCGAATTGCAGCACCAATGGTTGGAGGTATGGTAAGTGCCACCCTATTAACTTTGGTGGTTATACCTGCAGTATTTTATCTTTGGAAAAAGAGGGAGACCAAATGAAAAAAATTACCTATGTCGTGCTAGCCGGTTTAGCTCTTTCATCGTGCTCTAAAAATGATGGAGCCGATGGTCAAGTGGCTAGTCATAAAGCAACAAATAAAATTCAGGTCGCACAAACTCAATCTGATTTTGATCCTGCCACAGTTAAACAAGGCGAGATGCTTTATAAAGAAAACTGTGCAAAATGTCATGGTGATAGTGGTGAAGGTAGCGTTAATTGGCGTAAACGTAAACCCGACGGAAAGCTATTGCCACCCCCACTCAATGGGTCGGGGCATACCTGGCATCATTCGAAAGCATTGTTAATGTCAATTATTGCCAATGGCTCCATTAATCAAGGTGGGGATATGCCGGCCTGGGGTGAGAAGTTATCTTCCCAAGAAATTGATGCCGTTTTGACATGGGTGCAATCCATTTGGCCGGAAGAAGTTTACAAAAATTGGCTTGAAATCAACCAACGGTAGTACTATTAACTATCTACAGAATTTTGATCTTAACTTAAATTTAGGGGTATACCATGTACGGATTTAGCACTACATTTTCAGGCAGCTTTGATGAAGCTATTGCCAAAGTAACGGAAGAATTAAGCAAAGAAGGCTTTGGCGTTTTAACAGAAATAAATGTTAAAGCGGTTATGAAAAAGAAATTGGATGTCGATAAACGGCCCTATACAATTCTAGGTGCATGTAATCCTGTTTTAGCTAATCAAGCCATTGCGGCAGAGCCGGATATTGGCTTATTACTGCCTTGTAATGTTTTAGTGCGTGAAGAAGAAAATGGTGATATTACCGTTGCCTTTATGGATCCTTCAGCGGTACTAACGTTAGTGGAAAAAGAAGGTGTTGCTGAATTAGCCGCTGATGTTAAAGCGCGTTTAGAGCGTGTTAGAGATGCGCTTTAAGTTTTCTAAGGCTAAATAAAAACAAGCGGTTTATACTTTTAAGCCGCTTGTTGAGAATAGAGAATACTTGAAACACCTTGGAGTTTCTCGAGCATTTCAGATTGAATACTCTTTAAGATAGTTTCATCGATACCCAACAGTTCAAGTGTGCCCGGATGAATAATTTGATTATCACCAATAATCGCAGTATCAGTATTATTATTTGCCATAACATTAGCCACTTTTACAATAGCTGTTTCCATTGGGAATCGTAACGCAACTTTATTTAATTGCTGAAGTTGGATAGGTTCAACAAATGATTCGGGTAGATGCCATTTTCGAATCAATGCAGCACCGAGGTCACCTTGGCTAAAACCGAAAACGGTCATTTGAAAATCGTGACTAGGTTTGTTTGAATCATGAGACAGTTCGAGTACTTGACGTGTCTCATCGGGTGCCGTGAGAGCCATAATGAGTAGACCAATATCGTGTAGCATGCCGCAAGTAAAAAGACGTTCGTTATTTGATATGTTGACCGTTTTTGCAAGAAGTTGAGCGGCGATTGCTGTGGCTATGTTGTGGTTCCAAAAAGTTTCCGGATTGAGTATATCACTGGGGATTTGACTGTATTTGTTTATGACACAGGTTGTAAAAACGAGGTCGCGTAATTGGCGTACGCCGAGTACAGTAATGGCCATTGATATAGTTTCAATGGATGACGGAAAACCATAAAAGGGGCTGTTTACTATTTTCAATAAGCGTGCGACAAGCCCAGTGTCTTGGCTAATTATCTTGCCAATATCCGCTGCGGTGCAGTTTGGGTCGCTGACCATTTCATTTATTTGAGTAACAATCTCAGGTAAAGAGACAAGTTCAACGTTGTTGTTTAATAGAGAATCGGGGGTAATACTCATTCTTTGCAGGCTCCACATCCTTATTGTTAACGGGGCGACCAAATTGTACATTCTGAATAAAAAGAAATATCGGTCACATGAAGACTAAAGTATAGTTTGGATTCTAGGATAGTTAAGTATTTGATTGAATTATTTAGGTTTTTTTTTCAAACTTATACAAATGGTTAGAAATCATCCTGCGAGGAAAGGGATATGACAAATAAAGAAGTGGTATTGACTGTCTCCAACATGAAATGCGCCGGTTGTGTTGCAGCAGTTGAGGAAGCGGTACAGACATTAAATGGCATAGAAGAAGTGAACGTTAGCCTTGAAAAACATCAAGCGATTATAAAATCTTCGGAAACTGCGGGCGCCTTAATCAAGGTTATTACCAAAGCCGGTTTTCCTGCTAAGCTTGCTTAAGTGTTTTATTTTAAAGGAAATACTTCTGTAGAGATGGATAGAATATGAAGCGTTTTTCGATTAGCGGAATGAGTTGTGCGGGCTGTGTGGCAAGTGTTGAAAAGGCGCTGCAAGGGGTAGCGGGTGTAAACGAATCTGTGGTGAATTTTGCCGAACATACCGCTGATATAGAAGGACACTTTTCGGTTAATGCTTTAATTAAAGCCATACAAGATGCCGGTTACGATGCAGCATTACTAGAAACCGAACAAGATGACAGCGAAAAGGAAGCAGCTGAGTTCGCGTTTTATCGTGCTTTAGTTAAAAAAACCATTGTTGCCGCGATGGTTGGGGTTCCACTCTTTATTTTAGGAATGACAGGTTTGCTACCTGAGCTAACTAATACAGTCGGACAAATTATTTGGTTTTTCATTGGCATCGCAACACTGGGTGTTATGTGGTACTCCGGTGGGCACTTTTTTAGTGGTGCACTCAAAGCAATGCAACACCACAATGCCAATATGGATACCCTTATTGCTTTAGGGACAGGTACCGCATGGATCTACTCTATGGTTATTGTTTTTGCTCCTGATCTTGTTCCCAGTATTGCTCAGCATGCTTACTTCGAAGCCGCCGCTATTATTATCGCATTAATTAATTTTGGCTCAGCACTAGAGATGAAAGCACGTGGAAAAACATCGGAAGCCATTAAGCGACTTATTGGTTTACAGCCTAAAACGGCGCGTGTTATTCGTGATGGTATTGAGAAAGATATCGAAATTTCAAAAGTCGGTTTAGATGAAACCATCCGTGTACGCCCAGGCGAAAAAATTCCATTAGATGGTATCGTCATTGATGGCCACTCAAGTATTGATGAATCGATGTTAACCGGTGAACCACTTCCTGTTAGCAAAAAAATAGGTGATGAGGTCATTGGCGGCACTTTAAATAAAACAGGTTCATTCTTGTTTCAAAGTAAAAAAATTGGTGTAGATACGGCCTTAGCTCAAATAATTGAAATGGTGCGAAAAGCACAAAATTCAAAACCGGCCATTGGTCGTTTAGCTGATAAAATTTCCTCTATCTTTGTTCCAACGGTGATGATTCTTTCCATTATTACTTTTTTAGTTTGGTTTAACTTTTCTAGTCAACCAATAAGTTATGCCATTGTTGCCATGATGACAGTGCTTATTATTGCTTGCCCTTGTGCGCTTGGGTTAGCAACACCCATTTCAATTATGGTTGGTGTGGGTAAAGCGGCCGAGCATGGAATCTTAATTCGTAACGGTGATGCATTACAGCAAGCTGGGCGGGTGGACACGATTGTATTGGATAAAACCGGCACCGTAACGTTAGGTAAACCAGAACTCTTGCAAGTATTAATAGCAGATAATCAAAACGAGTTATTAGTATTACAACTAGCGGCTAGCCTTGAAGCGAATTCGGAACATCCACTTGCTCAAGCCATACTAAACAAAGCCGTTGATATGGATATGAATTTATTAAAAGTAGAAAATTTTGAAGCCATTGAAGGTCATGGTATTAAGGCAAATATTGATGGTTCAACAATTTTTCTTGGCAATGAAAAACTAATATTGAGAGAGAATATATCGTTAGACCAGTGGCAAGATAGAATTGCCGATTTAACGTCAAAAGCTCAAACCCCTGTTTTTATTGCGCGAGACAACGTACTGCTTGGTTTATTAGGAATTGCCGACCCAGTAAAAGAAGATTCTAAACAAGCTATCCAACGTTTTCATCAAGCCGGCTTAAAAGTTGTTATGTTAACAGGCGACCACAAACAAACCGCAGATGTTATTGCGGAAATGGTTGGCATTGATGAAGTCTTAGCAGAAGTTTTACCAGCTGATAAACAAAATAAAATTACTGCGTTACAACAACAAGGTCGAATCGTTGCGATGGTAGGGGATGGTATAAATGATGCGCCTGCGCTCGCTCAAGCCGATGTCGGTTTTGCTATTGGTACTGGAACAGACGTTGCAATTGAAAGTGCAGACATTGCCTTAATGCGAGGTTCATTAAATAATGTAATGGATGCAATACAAATTTCAAAAGCAACGGTTAAAAATATTCGGCAGAACCTCTTTGGTGCTTTTGTTTATAATGCTTTTGGTATTCCAGTTGCTGCAGGTGTGTTATTTCCATTGATGGGGATACTGTTAAATCCAATGATAGCGGGTGGAGCCATGGCTATGTCTTCAGTCACGGTTGTGAGCAATGCAAATCGGTTGCGTTTATTTAAAACCGATGGAGACGTTTAGTGATAGATATTATTGTTAACCTCATTGGTATATTGTTTATTGGCATGATTGTTTGGTGGTTTTGGTTATCTCGCAACTAAAGGTATAACAAACAAACCGTCATTCCCGCGCATGCGGGAATCTAAAAAACAAGTTTAGAGTAACGAGTATGAATCCCTCTCTACGCAGGAATGACAACTGCCAATGAAACAATAAATTATTGATGTGTTTATTAAATTGAAGAATTAAAAATTAAAGGTGTAAAGAAGATGGCTTGGTGGGGAAAAGTTTTAGGTGGTGGTTTTGGTTTCTTAATGGGTGGCCCATTAGGCGCCATGATGGGTGCAGCGTTTGGTCATCAGTTTGATAAAGGAATGAAGCAAGATTTCGAAGGTTTGAATTATCAAACGCAGGAACGTACTCAGCTTGCTTTTTTTACTTCAGTATTTTCTGTAATGGGGCATGTTGCAAAAGCCGATGGCCGCGTTACACAAGATGAAATACAAGTCGCTCAAACAATGATGCAACAAATGTCATTGGATGAACAGCAACGAAAAATCGCCATTGATTTATTTAATCAAGGTAAGCAAGACGACTTCGATTTGGAGGGTGTCTTAACACAGTTTAAACAAGAATGTCGACGCCACGTAACCTTGGTGCAAATGTTTATTGAAGTATTATTGCACGCTGCTTATGCTGATGGAGTGATGCACCCAAGAGAAAAAGAATTACTGAAACACATCACGATCAAATTAGGTTTTTCGTCTCTTAAGTTTGCACAACTTGATGATATGGTTCGTTCACAGCGTTCGTTTCATCAAGAAGGTGGAGGACAATATTATACGGGTAATACTCCTACGCGTGACATGTTAAAAGATGCTTACGCAATGCTTAATGTAAGTGAAGCATCGACTGACGCAGAAATAAAAAAGTCATACCGTCGTTTAATGAATCAACACCATCCAGATAAACTCGTTTCAAAAGGAATGCCCGAAGAAATGATAACAATGGCAACAGAAAAAACGCAAGAAATTCGTGCTGCGTATGAATTAATTAACAAATCGCGCAAGTAAATTGCGTAAGCTTTATTACCTTTATTGAAATTTGTTATCATTAATCATGGATGTACAACTTGATGAATCTAAATAGCTGAGTATAAAATTATGAGCACACTGTATGAACAATTAGGTGGGCAAGCAGCCATAAGTGATGCGGTGGATATTTTTTACGAGAAAGTTCTCTCTGACGATCTCATCAGTCCTTTCTTCTATTACACTGATATGGCCGAACAATTCAAAAAACAAGAACTGTTCTTAAGCATGGTTTTTGGTGGCCCAGTTAATTACTCAACAGAGAATTTAAGAAAAATTCACGCTCCTCTCGTAAAAAAAGGACTCAATGAGGAGCATTTTAATACGGTTGCTTCTTATTTAAAGTTAACTTTAGAAGAAATGAATGTACCTGATAATCTTATTAGTGAAGCCATGGATATAGTGGCTTCCACAAAGAATGATATCCTTAATCTTTAAAATACTAAATATATTATAAGTAGCGCCCAGCTGCCGCTGCAATAATAACAATCAAACCAATTGTTAAATTAATAGCAATTAAAATTCGAATTTGATTTAATCTTTTTCCACCATCAGGCCAGTCTTCATTGGTAACGGCCATCTTAAGTCGTTTGTAAGGTGCGAAGAAAACATGCATATAAAGTAAGAACATAACAATACCTAGGCCATTCATTATATGAATATATTTTGGTGCATGTTCAAAACCTTGGTAAAAAGAAAAAACCATCATATAGCCAGTAATGGGTAGTAGTGCAACGGCTATCCAAACGAAAGGGAAGAAACGGCTAAATACTCCAACCCATAGTTTAAGTCTAACCGGAGGTTCAAGTTGTTCCCCGACTGTTGGACGTAGTACAACATAGGCAAAAAACATTCCACCAACCCAAACAACGGCTGAGAGCATGTGCAGTGTTAATAGTAAATATGATGGCATGATATTTCCTTGATTAAATTATTTATTTTCAACTTCCTTTCCGGGTGCAGCTTTTATTAACCACAAACGAATCGTTTTAATAAGTTGTTCATTTTTGCTTTGATAAAAATGGTCTGCACCTTTAATCATAACTTGTTTGTATTGTTTATTATTTTTGGTGCCTGCAATTAAGCGTGCCTTTGAAAAGTGCATTACGGAGTCAAGGTCTTGATTGCCATAAATATCTAACACTGGGATAAAATTTATTTTGGATAATTTTTTTACGTTATCAAGTTCAGGCTTATCTGGATGACTAGAGGAACTTATAGAAACATAAGCGCGTATGGTCTGGTCGGGTTTGCTTAATAAATATTCGTTTGCCATGGTGGTACCAAGACTATGCGCAACGATAACAATGTTTTTGATATTTTTATTTTTAAGGTAATTAACGGCTGCAGCAAAACGACCGTTTACTTCTTTTAATAAGGGTATGTAATCTATGCTCGTTTTGCCATTTTCTAATATGGGCATTTGAATGCTGAGTGTAGCCCAGCCATGTTCGGGTAACTCGCTTCGAATGGGCAAGACAACATCGGGCCAGTTTGGGTGTACGCCAATACCATGCACTACAATAACAGCCCCTACGGTTTTGGCTTTGTTACTCTCAGTAAACAGGCCTAAAAATTTATTTTTGCCGCTTTCAAGCCAAACAGCATCGCCGGTCATCAGGCTATCAACAATCTGATCCGCCCAGCGTTTTTCTTTCGCCATATCGGAAGCAAAGCTAAATTGGCTGAATACCGCTAAAAAATAAATATTTGTGAATAAAAACAAAGGCTTAAAGTGTAATTTTAGTCGCATTTTGTCACCAATCGTCGTGAGTTGGAATTTTTATACTATATATATGTATTTTATTAGAAGCAATCAGGCTGATGAGGCCTTTTAGCGCCCTTATTTTACGGGTTGAATGGTGATGAAATGCTGAAAAAGTTCTCGTGATCGGGTAAAGTAGCGCTTCAAATTTTTTCATGGCCGGGTATCAGTTTTAAACCTCTTCATTTTGGTGGTTATACCGAGGCTTTATTTAACCCAAATTTTTATATAGAGATAAATATTATGTCAGATTTTAAAATTGCTCCATCTATTTTGTCAGCAGACTTTGCGATTCTTGGTCCAGAAGTCGACAATGTATTAAAAGCCGGTGCCGATATAGTGCATTTCGACGTAATGGATAATCACTATGTACCTAACTTAACGATTGGTCCATTGGTTTGTGATGCGTTACGTAAGCACGGTGTTACAGCAGAAATCGATGTGCATTTAATGGTGAAACCGGTTGATCGCATTATTCCTGATTTTATTGATGCAGGTGCAAGTTACATTACCTTCCATCCTGAAGCTTCGGAACATATCGATCGTACTTTACAAATGATTCGTGAAGGCGGTTGTAAGTCAGGTTTAGTCTTTAACCCAGCGACACCTCTCGATGTTTTAAAACACGTATTAGATAAAGTCGACATGATCTTATTAATGTCCGTTAACCCGGGTTTTGGTGGCCAAAGCTTTATCCCAGAAACGCTAAATAAATTACGTGCAGCACGTAAAATTATTGACGATAGCGGCTTGCCTATTCGCTTAGAAGTCGATGGCGGCGTTAAAGTTGATAATATTCGTGAAATCGCAGCAGCGGGTGCAGATACATTTGTTGCCGGTTCGGCCATTTTTAATGCTAAAAATGACAAAGACGCAAACGTTTACGACACCGTTGTAAAACAAATGCGTGATGAGCTAGCAAAAGCTTAGAATAGTATTTAATCCGTCATACCCGCGTAGGCGGGTATCCAGATATTTGTAATATACATTTTACTTCTCCTAGATTCCCGCATTCGCGGGAATGACGTTTAAATGCTTAGCAAAATATTTAAGTAGAATAACCTATGATCAAAAAACCTGAAATGATTCTTATCGATGTTGATGGCACACTTGTTGACAGTGTGCCTGATCTTGCTTATTGCGTAGATGAAATGATGAAGCAACTCGATATGCCAATACACGGTGAAGCGAAAGTGCGTGATTGGGTCGGGAATGGGGTTGAACGTTTGACGCGTCGGGCTTTAATTGGTCAACTTGATGGTGAACCGGATGATGCTTTGTTTGAAAAAGCTTACCCAATATTTTTAGAGCTTTATGCCGAAAATACCTGTGTACGTAGTTGCTTATATTCGGGTGTTAAAGAAGGCATGGAATATATGAAAGCAGCAGGTTATAAGTTAGGTTGTGTAACCAATAAAGATGCGCGATTTACTTTACCGATTTTAAAAACGTTAGGTATTCATGACGATTTTGAAGTCATTGTTTGTGGTGATACTCTTAAAAAGAAAAAACCTGATCCATTGCCCTTATTGCATTCAGCAGAAATAGTTGGTGTTAAACCCGAAAATGCGATGATGTTAGGTGACTCAGTGAGTGACGTTAAAGCTTCACGCGCAGCAGGCTTTCAGATAGTATGTATGTCATATGGATATAATCATGGTGTTGATATTCGTGATTCAAATCCAGATGCAGTGATTGATAGCATGACCGAGCTGCAGAGTCTGCTAGAAGAAAATTAATACAGCAAAGAATTAAGCCATTTAAAATTAAGACGGTAAAAAATTAAACCGGCAAAGAATTTAAAATAAAGATAAAAAATATTACTACGTAAGAAAAAAGAAATGAAAATTAACAATAAAAGACGTTGGCAAAATTAATAAAAGATAAACTGATTTTTAATCAGTAGAATTTATTGTGGATGTGTTTTATATAATTAACTGACTCATTCAACTATCAACATAGCGTTATTTACTCAATACTTTTAATCTTATGGAACAACAACAAATAACAGAGTCAACGTTTAATGATCTTGCAAGCCAAGGTTATAATCGTATTCCACTGGTACGACATGTATTAGCTGACCTCGATACTCCACTTAGCACCTATTTAAAGCTTGCCAATGGGCCCTATTCATATTTATTTGAATCTGTTCAAGGTGGTGAAAAATTCGGTCGTTATTCTATTATTGGCTTGCCATGCCGAAAACAAATTCGTATCCATTCAAAGAAAATAAATATTATTCAAGATAATGAATGTATCGAAACAGTTGAGCATGACGATCCGCTTGAATGGATTGAGCAATTTCATTCAGAATTTAAAGTTGCCGAGCTTCCAAATTTACCACGATTTACTGGTGGCTTAGTGGGTTACTTTGGTTACGATACCATTCGCTATATTGAACCACGCTTAGGTGAATGTCCCAATCCGGATCCGTTAAATGTACCCGATATTTTATTAATGGTGTCGGATGAAGTACTGGTATTTGATAATTTAGCTGGTAAGTTGTATTTAATTCATTATGCCAATCCTGAGCAAAGTGATGCTTATCAATCGGGTTGTAGTCGATTAGAAAAATTGACAATACAACTACAGGACAGTGTGCCTCGCACGCCATTAGGTAAACCTTCAAACGTTAAAGAGTCTGATTTTGTCTCTGGTTTTACCGAAGAAAAATTTAAACAAGCTGTTAATAAAGCAAAAGATTACATTGTCGAAGGCGATGTAATGCAAGTTGTTTTGTCGCAACGTTTGTCTGTTCCGTTTACGGCACCGCCACTAGATTGTTATCGAGCTTTGAGAAGTTTAAATCCATCACCGTATATGTACTATTTAGATTTGGGCGATTTCCATATTGTGGGTTCATCACCAGAAATATTAGTGCAAGTAGAAGACAACATGGTGGCGGTACGGCCTATCGCTGGTACTCGCCCTCGTGGCGAAACCGAAGAACAAGATAAACAGTTAGAAAAAGACTTACTAGCTGATCCAAAAGAAATAGCCGAACACTTAATGTTAATCGACCTTGGTCGAAATGATGTGGGGCGCATTGCACAAACCGGCACGGTTAAAGTGACCGATAAAATGATCATTGAACGCTACTCACATGTTATGCATATTGTGTCGAATGTTGCGGGTAAAATAAAACCGAATGTTTCAGCAATGGATTCATTACGAGCAACCTTTCCCGCAGGTACTTTGTCGGGTGCACCAAAAATAAGAGCCATGGAAATTATTGATGAGTTAGAACCTGTTAAACGTGGTGTTTATGGTGGCGCGGTTGGTTATTTGTCATGGAATGGAAATATGGATACTGCCATTGCGATTCGTACTGCTGTGATAAAAGATGAAGTATTACACATACAGGCTGGGGCAGGTATTGTTTATGATTCGGTTGCGCAAAGTGAATGGGATGAAACCATGAATAAAGGCCGAGCCGTATTTAAAGCGGTTGCATTGGCTGCCGCTGGCCTCGATGGGGTACACAAATAATGTTATTAATGATCGATAATTATGATTCGTTCACCTATAACCTCGTGCAATATTTTGCAGAATTGGGTGCAGATGTAAAAGTGATACGTAATGATCAAATCACTATTCAAGAAATCGAAAAATTGAATCCTGAGCAACTTGTTATTTCACCAGGCCCATGTACACCAAATGAAGCCGGTGTGTCAGTTGAAGCAATTAAACACTTTGCAGGTAAAAAACCAATCTTAGGTGTTTGTTTAGGTCATCAAAGTATTGCTCAAGCATTTGGTGGCAAGATAGTTCATGCAAAAAAAATCATGCATGGTAAGACATCAATGATTAAACATGCTGATACCGGTGTTTTTAAAGGTTTGAATAATCCTTTTGAAGCAACGCGTTATCACTCGTTGGTTATTGAACAATCAACACTTCCTAAATGTTTAGAAGTTACTTCATGGACTGAAAACACCGATGGCAGCATTGATGAAATAATGGGTGTTCGACATACTGAATACCCGATTCAAGGTATACAATTTCATCCAGAGTCAATTTTAACTGAGCATGGACATGACATGCTTAAAAATTTTTTAGATAACGTATAAAACATTACGTAGGTAAAAAAATGAATATACAACAAGCCATTCAACGTGTATTAGATAAACAAGATCTAACCATCGACGAAATGAATCAAGTCATGCGAATTATCATGACAGGTGAAGCAACTCCGGCCCAAATTGGTGGTTTCTTAATTGGTCTGAGAATGAAAGGCGAAACGGTTGATGAAATTGCAGCTGCAGCAACAGTTATGCGTGAGCTTGCTTCAGGTGTAAAAGTGAGTGGTGACAATATCGTGGATATCGTTGGTACAGGTGGCGATGGTTCGAATACATTTAACATTTCAACGGCATGTACGTTTGTGGTTGCCGCAGCAGGCGGTACTGTTGCCAAACATGGTAATCGTTCTGTCTCGAGTAAATCAGGCAGTGCTGACTTATTAGAAGCGGCTGGTGTTAATTTAAATCTAACTCCGGAACAAGTTGCAGAGTGTATCGAAAAAGTTGGAGTAGGTTTTATGTTTGCGCCGTTACACCATAGCGCAATGAAACACGCGATTGGCCCTCGAAAGGAAATGGCAGTAAGAACAATCTTTAATATATTAGGACCGCTGACTAATCCAGCGGGTGCACCAAATCAATTACTGGGTGTCTTTTCAGATGATTTAGTTGAACCGTTAGCTGAAGTACTAAACAAGTTAGGTAGCAACCACGTACTTGTCGTGCATTCAAAAGATGGTATGGATGAAATAAGTATCGGTGCGAATACCCGTGTATCTGAATTAAAAAATGGTAAAATTGAAACTTATACAATAACACCTGAACAGTTTGGTTTTGTATCGACGGATATATCTACATTGTCAGTCAATAGTGCAGAAGAGTCATTAGCCGTTATTAACAATGTACTAGACAACATAGCAGGTGCCGCGCGTGATATTGTTGTTTTAAATTCAGGTGCAGCAATATATGCCGCAAATTTAGTTGATTCGTTAGAAGAGGGGATTAAAAAAGCCGATGAAGTAATTGCCTCGGGTGCAGCAAAACAAAAATTAGTTTCACTCGTTGAACTTTCAAATGGTTTTTAATGATTATGACTAATACTCCCGATATATTAAAGAAAATCATCAAGCGTAAAGAAGAAGAAGTCGCAGAACGTTTGTTGAATACTTCTATAGAGCAACTAAAAGAAAATATAAAGCAGGCTTCACCTGTACGTGGTTTTGTAAAAGCTATTAAACATAAGATTGCAGCTGGTAAACCTGCGGTTATTGCAGAAATAAAAAAAGCTTCACCCAGTAAAGGTATAATGCGAGAAAACTTTGTACCTGCAGATATTACGGCATCGTATGAAAAAGGTGGCGCCTGCTGTTTATCTGTATTAACAGATATTGATTTTTTTCAAGGTAGTGATGAATATCTAAAACAAGCACGAGCAGCGTGCACGCTACCCGTTTTACGGAAAGAATTTATTATAGATCCTTATCAGGTTTATGAAGCACGTGCGATGAGTGCCGATTGTATTTTATTAATTGTTGCATGTTTAGACGATAATCAACTTAAAATGCTGAGCGAGCTTGCAACGGAACTCAGTTTAGATGTATTAGTCGAAGTACACGACGCTGAAGAATTAGAGCGAGCCTTAAAACTAAATTTAACGTTAATTGGAATTAATAATCGCAATCTACGTACTTTTGAAACAAGTTTGGACACAACGCTTGCATTGTTACAGACTATTCCAAAAGATAAAATTGTTGTCACAGAAAGTGGCATTCATACAGCAGAGGACATTAACTTAATGCGTAATAATAATGTAAATGCCTTCTTAGTCGGTGAAGCCTTTATGGTTGCAGACGAACCCGGTGAAAAACTAGCGGAATTGTTCGGTTTTGCTGGGTAGTTTTTTGATTTAACCGTTGTAAACGATTTCTTTCATCGCAGTTGTAACTTGTATTAGATCATCATCATTCATTATATATGCAGGCATGATATAAACTAAATTACTAAACGGTCGAACCCATACTCCACGCTTAACAAATTCTTTAGTCATCCATTTCTGGTCTACGGGGTGATGTGTTTCAATTACACCAATAGCACCCTTTATTCGTGCATCTTTTACTTTTTCTAGCTCAGCACATTCCATTAAATTTTCATTTAGTTTTTTTTCAATTCGCGTAATATTTTTTTGCCAGTCAGATTCTAATAGTAAGTTCACACTCGCATTAGCCACGGCGCAAGCTAGTGGATTAGCCATAAAGGTGGGGCCATGCATAAATACCCTCGGTTCACCGTTTGAAATGGTACCGCTAACTTCCTCTGTCATTAAGGTTGCGGCCAAACTGAGCATTCCACCTGTTAAGGCCTTACCAACACACATAATGTCAGGGCTAATGTCGGCTTGTTCGCAGGCAAACAATGTTCCTGTTCTGCCAAAACCTGTCGCAATTTCATCGGCAATAAGTAATACGTTATATTCATTACAAAGTTTTCGAGCTTGAATAAGATATTCCGCGTTATAAAATCGCATACCGCCCGCACCTTGTACGAGTGGCTCTAATATAAAGGCAGCAATACTTTCGTGATGTTGTTCGAGCTGTTGTTTGACTTTTAAAATATCTTCTTCATGATAATCCTCACTGCAATGTGGCGCATCGACAAAATAATGTTGTGCAAGTGTATTGTTAAACAACGAGTGCATACCATTGATAGGATCACAAGCTGCCATTGCGCCAAATGTATCACCATGATAAGCATGTTTAAGACTTAATAATTTAGATTTATTTGGTTTATTAAGAGCTTGCCAATATTGCAATGCTAATTTTATAGCTACTTCGACTGCAACTGAACCGGAATCAGCAAAGAAAATATTTTGTAATGGTTCTGGCGTAATGTTGATTAATTTTTTTGCAAGATCAACGGCGGGTTGATGGGTTAAACCACCAAACATAACATGAGCCATTTTATCGGTTTGATCTTTTATTGCTTGATTTAAAACGGGATGATTATAGCCATGAACTGCACACCACCAAGAGGCCATGCCATCAATCAACTCTCGACCATCTTCCAGTTTTAAATGTACGCCGCTTGCAGATGTAATAGGATAAGGTGGAAAGCTCGCTGGCAATGAAGTGTAAGGGTGCCAAATATGCTGTTGATCGAAATTGGTATCTATCTTCTTCATTGGCACAAAGTTGTTCTCAATGTTA
>Ga0316205_10001150_pt1 | contig 36411 bp, 35 predicted proteins | sample 3monthpyrite_MG_FD_204941 | JGI IMG/M metagenome (GOLD analysis project Ga0316205, IMG submission 204941) | Microbial mat bacterial communities from mineral coupon in-situ incubated in ocean water Damariscotta River, Maine, United States -... | ecosystem: Environmental > Aquatic > Marine >...
ATTTCTGCTTCACGTCCTATGAGAGGATCTATTTTACCCTGAGAGGCCAACACATTCAGATTTTCAGCAAAGGATTCCAGTGCGGATTTGCTGCTATCCTGTGACGGGGCATCTTCTTCACTGATTTCGTCACCACTGATAGAACCGTCTTCACCGATTTTTGAAATACCATGTGAAATATAGTTAACGATATCCAGTCTGGAAATATTCTGCTTGTTTAGAAAATAGACTGCCTGTGATTCCTGCTCACTATAAATAGCGACCAGTACATTCGCTCCAGTCACCTCATCATGTCCGGAGGATTGAACATGAAGAACCGCCCGCTGCAATACGCGCTGGAAACCCAGGGTGGGCTGGGTTTCGCGTAAATCATTCGGCCCGAGTACAGGCGTGGTTTCTTCAAGAAAGTTTTTAAGCTCTTTTTTTAATTCTTCAAGATCAATTCCGCAGGCCCTGAGTACTTCTGCCGCGGTTGGATTATCTGTCAGGGATAGCAGCAAGTGCTCCACAGTCATGAACTCATAACGTTTCTCACGGGCTTCGTTAAATGCCTGGTTGAGAGTAAATTCAAGTTCTTTGCTCAGCATATCAGCACCACCGTTAAATCAAGCCGTTTCCATTGCGCACAGCAATGGATGTTGATGAGTTCGGGAATATTCATTAACCATTGCCACCTTTGTTTCTGCAACATCGCGTGTAAATAGACCACAAATACCTTTTCCCTGAGTGTGCACATGCAACATAATCTGAGTTGCTTTTTCCCTGTTCATGGAAAAGAATTTTTCCAGTATCAGAACGACAAACTCCATAGGAGTATAGTCGTCATTGTGGATGATAACTTTATACATCGGCGGTACTTTTAGTTCCGGCTTGGCTTCCTGTAGCGCCAGCCCATCATCTGATGAAGATTTTCTTATATTACTCATAGCTATAATTTTAATACAAATATTTAAATTTTCACGACCTGCAATGTTAGTTAATAGTCACATACTTATCATCAAAATCATATCAAAAATATCCCGTGACAGCCTTTATCAATAGATAAATTATGGGATAATCGCGATAAATACTTGACTAATATACTATGATGCATAAAGTATATTGTACAGGCTAATAATAATACGACAACAAACCTGTAGACAGTTATGGTGCCAATCAAAGTCAATTTCAAGACTGACGCCATGTGTTAACTGGCTTTCTAGCCAAGTATGAAAATAGAGGCATGAGTAACATGGCAATCGGAACAGTCAAATGGTTCAGCAATTCAAAGGGATATGGCTTCATTATGTCAGCCGATACCGATGAAGATATCTTTGCACATTTTTCGGCGATCGAAATGGATGGCTACAAAACTCTGAAGCAAGGCCAGCCTGTAGAATTCGATGTAACTGAAGGACCAAAGGGCTTAACCGCCAGTAAAATACGTATGCCGAATTAGGGCAAGCGTTATTTTTATGCCAGGCTAATAAATGGATGGCCCGGCACTGCTTTATCCGCACCGTCTTATTTAATGGTGAGCTTACACTGCGAGCTGTCGAAACAACCCGGCTTTATTCATGTAAACCAAAATCTGAAAAAAACCGGCCGTATAAATGGCGAATGACAGATAGCTCTTTAGTGCGTTAATACCATTATCTAATGCGCTGATAACGCTGCATCATGATCAGTTTCAGCAGGAAATTCCGCAGGTTTACCCAGAAAATAACCTTGCGCATAATCCACACCAATATCTTTCAATAAGCGCATTACGGCTTCATTTTCCACAAATTCCGCGATAGTCTGTTTGCCCATTACATGCGCAATTTCATTCATAGATTTAACCATGGCAAAATTAAAATCATTTTCATTCATATCCTTGACAAAGGCGCCATCAATTTTGACAAAATCTGCAGGTAAATCTTTTAAATAAGCATAGGACGAATAGCCTGCACCAAAATCGTCAAGGGCCGTTCTGCAGCCCAGGTCTCTCAGGTGTTGTAAAAACTGTGTCGCATTGGACATATTGGAAATAGCATTACTTTCAGTAATTTCAAATATCAAATTCTCAGGTGACACATTGTTTTCCGCTATTGCATCCTCGATTTTGCGAATAATATCAAAATCACCAATTGATTGTGCTGACAGATTAATCGAGAAATTGATTGTTTTACCTTGTTGTTGATACTGCGCCAGCAGACTGAGTGAATGCCTGATCACCCAGGCATCAATGTCTTTCATTAAATCAAAACGTTCGGCTGAAGGTAAAAATCCGAAAGGCATAATAACCTTATTATTTTCACCCAGCATACGGATCAGTACTTCATAACAATGTATGCTTTCGTCAAGCACCGCTTTTATGGGCTGCAATACAAGCTTGAAACCATCACACCGTATGGCCTCTTTAATGGTTTGCGCCAGTCCCATTTGTCCACGTAATTGCTCCTTGCTATAATTATCCTCTTCGCTATAGGCATACACCCTGTTGCGCCCCATTTGCTTGGCCATTTGACAGGCAAAGTCTGCACGATTCAGAAATTCATCCTTATCCTTGATGTCACTATCGAGCATGCTGACACCAATGGTACAACCAACATCCAGAACCTTACCTTGCTCATAGAAAGTAAAATCGGTCACGGCCTTTTGATATTTTTGCGCTACCTCCTGTGCCTGCGCAGAGTCAATATCATAAAGTATCACGGCAAATTCATCGCCACCGAGTCTTGCCAGCAAATCACCACTACGCACTTTTAATTGTAACAACGCTGACACTTCCACCAGCACCCTGTCACCGGCATGATGACCATAGGTATCATTCACAATTTTGAAATTATCCAGATCGATGAAAATAAGCGCTGAATCATAAACTTTTCTTCTGTTTGAGCGGTCAACCAGCCGATCAAGTTCTTCAGTAAAATAGCGGCGATTATGTAAATTAGTCAGTGAATCCATATCGGCAAGATTCTGCAAACGATCAGTAAATGCTTTATGTTCAGTAACATCCGATACGACTGAAATATAGTAAGTTTGACCAAGATGCATCATGGTACTGGTCTTGATAGAAATAAATTGTTCCTGGTTATTGTTAAACAACCGTACTTCGGATGATTCAGGTACATTGAATGTCCTGTTTGCCCATAATGAAACCCAGTCACGTTCATGCATGTCATTGGGGTTCTTTAATAAACAGGCAACTGAATGACCAATAACCTCACTTGCCTTGAGAGAAAATAATTTTTCAGCGGCCGGATTAAAGGTTTCGATCACACCGTGAGTATCCGATATAACAATGCCCTCTATGGTATTCTGTAATATCGACTGTAGTCGTAACTGACGGCTGTCAACCTGTTCCTTCATATCATTGAATGCATTGATCAATAACTCAGATTCAGAAGAAAAATATTGATGCGAAGGAATTTCGTACTTATCGTCATTACCCTGGGCTTCCAACGCTCTGGCTACTTCAAACAACGGCTGACGGATCGTTTTTTCAAACGCAAAATAAGCCAACAGAAGCATGACGTAGACAATCACAACAAACCACCAGATATAATCTGATACCCGGCTGGATGTATCCAGTGCCGATTGCACCCGCTGGCCCAACTGGGAAGACAATTCATTTTCGATAGCTTGCAATATGTTGATATTTTTCTTCAATAGAGGATCTATAGTGTATTCGAGAAAGTAAACATCTGCCCGCCAGCCTTCATCCATGAATGCATCCACGGTGCGTTTAAACACGCTGGTGAATTTCGCACTGGTCAAAATCATTTCATTAACAGTACGTGCGAGCATTGCAGTTCGGGGAGATGGCCGAGGTATCTCACGTAATTCATGCAACAGACTGGCTATATGCTCTGCATACAAATTGACGGAACGAATATTGTCAGGTAACACGGTTTCCGGCTCGCCAAATGTACCGCTGCGGTTACCAACGAATAAACGTACTTCACTGACATGCCTGGCCCAGGCATAACGAATTTTTTCCAGTAATCCGATAGTTTTACTGCTATGGTCCCCTTTCAGATCAGCTGCCTCTTCAATAGCAAATTCCAACTGTTGCCTGAAAAGTCGATTCAGTGGCTGTAACTCATTCAGCATAATAGCCACTGCTGGATAGCGTTTTTCGGCATCATCCTGCATCGCCAATATTTTTTTAACATCATCCTGAAGTTTGAGTAAGACGCTATTATGCTCGATGGTGTAATTCTTGATATTGGCTGACAGATCAACAAAAGTACCTTGCTGAAAGTTTCTTGAAAGGCCATCAAGTTCCTTTACTGTTTCCTGTGTGGCTTTCTTCAACTCGGGTGTAAGAAGTAAAGTGTACTGATAAAGCGAACTTTTCAAACTCAGATAGTGATCGTTCAGTTGTCTTAGTGTCACTCCTGCTAAATTATATTCTGCAATGAGCTGCTGGCTATCCCGGCTCTCATCGCTGACCATTTTGCTGGTGTAGATAGCAATAACCAGCAACACCAGTGCCAGCAATACAGCCACCGCAAGAAAACGATTCCTGAAACTATGCAATAGTGCCATAAAATTCTTTTCTGGATTGAGTTGAAAACTTCATTTTACAGGCCTGTGGTGGCTTATCCATGCGCTACGCCTACATGAATATGTGCAAATCCATTAATAACATGGATTAAATTTATACTTTAATATAGGGAATTATCGTCAGTATTAACATAAACTTAAATACCTGCTTTCCAGGGCATCATCACCTGTGTTAATAAACCCTTAGATATTACCCATTAATCTGATAAAATAGCTAATATTAACAACTATTTAATACTTTACCCTAAACAATTCATCCCTAATGACCTGGAAACCACACGTGACTGTTGCCGCCATCATACAAAATGATGATAAATTTCTGATGGTAGAAGAATGTATTGACGGAGCAATGCGATATAACCAGCCTGCCGGGCATCTTGAGCCAGGCGAGTCCCTGACTGATGCCGTCATCAGGGAAACCCTTGAGGAAACCGCATGGCATTTCAAACCTGCGTCATTAACCGGTATTTATCGCTGGAATAACCCTGCCAACAACCGGACATTCCTGCGCTTCAGTTTTACTGGGGACTGTCTGAATCATGATAGCTCGCTTAAGCTGGATAAAGATATCCATCAGGTACTATGGATGACCCTCGCTGATATTGAAGCACGATCCAACACACTAAGAAGCCCGATGGTATTGCAAAGCCTGTATGACTTCCTTAATGGAACGCATTATCCATTAGCCATTCTCAAAGAGCTTGCCTGATCAATGACCACAAGAACAGGCAAGATCATGGTAGGTATGTCCGGAGGTGTAGATTCTTCCGTGGCAGCCTTGCTATTGATAGAGCAAGGCTATCAGGTAGAAGGCTTGTTCATGAAAAACTGGGAAGAGGATGATACCGACGAGCACTGCACTGCGGAGGAGGATCTCAAAGACGCCAGATCAGTGTGCTCGGCTCTGGATATACCCTTGCACACGATCAATTTCTCATCCGAATACTGGGACAGGGTTTTTGAGTACTTTCTGGCCGAATATCGCGCTGGACGCACACCCAACCCTGATGTAATGTGTAATAAAGAAATCAAGTTCAAGGCATTTCTGGATTATGCACTTGAACTGGGTGCAGATGCCATTGCAACCGGCCATTATGTCAGGGTAGACCGGCAGCAAGGTAAATATCGGTTATTGAAAGGCCTGGACCACAATAAGGATCAGAGTTATTTCCTCTATACACTGGGTCAATACCCGCTGAGCAAGAGTCTTTTTCCAGTGGGTGAGCTGGAGAAACCGGTCGTCAGGGCCATCGCCGAAAAACACAACTTCGGCAATGCCGCCAAGAAAGACAGTACCGGCATTTGTTTTATAGGCGAAAGAAATTTCAGGGAGTTTTTACAAACCTATATACCGGCCCAGCCCGGAGCAATAATAACGCCTGAAGGCACACAGATCGGTACGCATCAGGGACTTATGTACTACACATTAGGGCAACGGCAGGGATTGGGTATTGGCGGTCAACAAGCTGCAGCAGAAGAGCCATGGTATGTTGTCGACAAAAACCTTGAAAAAAATGAGCTTACTGTAGCGCAGGGCCATGATCATCCCATGCTAATGAGAAATGATTTATACGCTAAGGATTGTTACTGGGTAGCCGAATATAAACCTCATAAGCCTTTAACCTGTATGGCCAAAACCAGGTACAGGCAGCCGGACCAGGCATGCGATGTAGAACCCATGCCAGACGGAACAATTAAAGTTCTATTTGCGGAGCCACAGCGGGCAGTAACACCGGGACAATCCGTCGTATTCTACGAGAAAGACATTTGCCTGGGCGGCGGTATTATTCAATAACAACGAACAACACATAAACGTACACAAGATGGACATACAACAAGACTCATCAGCCATTATCAGCGTGAAAAATCTGGACAGTCATTTCGGTGACCGCCAGATTCTTCATGATGTGAATATGGATATCAATAAAGGTGAGATCATGGTTATCATGGGGGGCAGTGGTTCGGGCAAAACCACCTTGCTCAGAACCATGCTGGGATTAAATAAGCCGAGTCGCGGTGAAATTCAATTAATGAATCAGCGCATCACCGGACTGTCGACAAGAGAGCTATATAAAATTCGCCGACAATTCGGTGTTTCATTTCAGGGTGGCGCACTGTTTAGCTCCATGTCAGTAAGGGAAAATATTCAATTACCCCTGTCGGAACATACCAAGCTAGATCAGAATACCATGGACATTATGTGCCGACTGAAACTTGAGGTCGTTAACCTCGCCGGTTTTGAAGACCTGATGCCAGCGGAATTATCCGGCGGTATGCTTAAACGAGTTGCCCTGGCGCGCGCCATTATTATGGACCCCAAAATACTCTTTTTTGACGAACCTTCGGCTGGTCTTGACCCGGTCGTTTCTGCCGAACTGGATGAGCTCATCGTTCGATTAAAAAATGCCATGAATATGACTATCGTCGTAGTCACACATGAACTGGAAAGCGCTTTTCGTATTGCCGACAGGATTACGGTTATCGATCAGGGCCATGTGCTAATTACCGGCACGGTTGACGAGGTAAAAAATTGTGACAATGAACGCGTTCAGAATCTTCTCAATCGTCGCGCCCGTAACGAAAGCATCGATGCCGACGCGTATCTGAAACGACTGACCGGAAACAACAAATGATACGTAAAGCCATACAAAATATCGGCCGCGAGGTTATCGACTTCACCTACACCACAGGCATGATGGGTATTTTTCTGTTTCAATGCCTGTTTCATATGTTCACACCTCCACACAAACTTTTTGCCATTATTAAACAAATCCATTTTATTGGTTCGCGTTCGACCATTGTTATCGTATTCACGGGCATGTTTACCGGCATGGTGCTGGCATTGCAAGGATATCATAATCTGAAAGATTTTGGCTCTACTGATCTGCTGGGCTCTGCAGTGGGTCTCGGCTTGATCCAGGAACTTGGGCCGGTATTGACAGCGCTGATGGTAATTGGCAGGGCTGGCTCTGCTATCTGTGCGGAAATTGGCATTATGCGTCATTCAGAACAAATTGATGCGCTGGAGTGTATGGGTATTGACCCCTATCGCTTCCTGATGGTACCCAAGTTTATTGCAGCACTCATATCCCTCCCTATACTGACTTTTATATTTGATGTGGTCGGCATCCTCGGTGGCTATATGGTGGGTGTGGTACTCATGGGCGTTAGCGAAGGCTCCTACTTCCAGGGCATGTACAATTCCGTCGATTGGGCAGATGTGCAGCTGGGTCTTGTTAAATCCATCATTTTCGGCATGCTGATAGTCTGGATAGCGACCTTCAAAGGTTACTTTCTGCATATTTTAAAATCGGGTGGCCATGGTGCCGAAGGTGTTAGCCGTGTGACAACTGATACCGTGGTGCTGTCTTCAGTTGTTATTCTCGCCAGTGATTACCTGATCGGGTCGATCATGTTGTAATTATTAACAGAGCCTTTATCTATTATGACGAATATAAAAGGAACACAAACATGCAAAAATCCATGATTGAATTAACGGTAGGCATATTCATGATCATTGGCCTGGTGAGTTTTTCCTATCTTGCGATTACCGTAGGTGGCGTCGACTGGTTCAGTGATGAAAGCTATCGACTCAAAGCCCGCTTCAACTCCATTGCCGGCCTCAAGGAAGGTGCCACAGTAGAAATAGCCGGAGTCAAGGTAGGTAAAGTAGAAAAAATCAACCTCGATAATGGCGAGTATGAAGCTATTGTCGAATTATCCTTAAACAAGGATGTGAAATTGCAGGAAGACACTATAGCCTCTATCCGCACCGCCGGTATTATTGGCGACCGTTATGTCAATATCAAGCCTGGAGGCTCTGAAGATATCATACAGGCCGGTGGCACAATTATTGAAACTGAATCAGCCATCAGCCTTGAAGAGCTGATCAGCAAATACATATTTGAAAGTGAATAATAACTGGTGAAACATTTACATCAAATGATAACTCAATATGCATTGCGCTCGGTCATACTGGGCTTGCTACTACTTCCCAGCAGTATTTATGCGCAAACAAATGCAGCACCTGCAAAAGAAAAGGCAGCCGATATCGAAGAAGACTTTACCGGAGCCGGGGATGAAATTGTAGTTTCTGACCCGATAGAACCGTTTAATCGTGCAATGTTCTCGTTTAATGACAAGGTTTATGTCTATTTTCTGAAACCGGTTTCAAAAACTTATCGTCAAGTCGTACCGGAACCAGGCCGCGTATCCATAAACAACTTTTTCTCCAACTTGCTATCACCCGTACGAATTGTTAATTCAGCATTGCAGTTAAAAGGTGAGGATGCCACCAATGAGTTCGTTCGCATGATGGTCAACACCACTATAGGCCTGGGTGGGTTTTTTGATGTCGCCAAGAGCGATTTCAAGATTTCCATGAAGACAGAGGATTTTGGTCAAACTCTTGGCCACTACGGTATCGGCAATGGCGCCTACCTGGTGCTACCGCTGTTTGGCCCTACCACGGTCAGGGATGGTATTGGACTGATCGTAGACAATACCACGCTAGACCCACTGGACAGAGTTTTTGATGGCGAATCTGGAAAATATCTGTTAACTAGATGGGTGAATATAACCAACACGCTATCGCTGGACAAGGACACCTATGAGTCGATTAAGAGAGATTCTATTGATCCCTATATATTTTTGCGCAATGCCTATATACAATTCAGGGCTGGCGCTGTAGAAAAATAGACTTATACTGTCAAATAGATCTGTAAAACAATAAATTTTGGGCACTTTTTACCGATTCATTTGTCGATATATCAAAGTATTTAAACTTTAGAGGAAAGGTCATAGTGAAAACACTGAAACTGAATTCGTTTTTATTAAGCATTCTGCTGGCATTTTATTCACTGACTATTCATGCTGAAGTGTCTGCCACAGACCAGCTCAAGTCCTCCATTGAACAAATCCTTAATGTCCTGAAAGACAAATCTATTGAACGTGAAAGTCGACGTAATCAGATTCGAACGCTCATTAATGATCGTTTTTATTTTCGTGCGATGTCACAACAAGCATTGGCACGCAACTGGAAGAAGGCAAGCACTCAACAACAGGATAAATTTGTAACCCTGTTTTCCAAATTACTTGAAAAAACCTACATAGGTCGTATTGAGGCTTATACTGACGAGCGCGTTGAGTATTTACGTGAAAAAACCAAGAGCCCGACAAGATCCGTTGTCTACACCCAGATTGTGACGAAGTCTGCTGATATCCCCATTAACTACAAACTGGCCCTGAAAGATGATAAATGGCTTGTCTATGACGTCGTGATTGAAGAAGTCAGCCTGATCAGTAATTATCGCTCCAGCTATGATGAAATAATAAAGAAAGATGGTATGGATGGCTTGCTGGTAAAAATGGAACAGAAAGTACTAGAAGACGACAATGCTCAAAAGTCTGCTGACGCAGGCTAGTCTGCTTCAGTTTAACTACATCGATAAAAAAACCGCTTGCCGATGCGATTAACCTTACAAGAGAGCTGGTATCCTGGCTGCTTTTTCATCCTGATCCGTAACGATGCCCCACTCACTTAACGACCGCGTGCTCACTTTTGCAGGTATCTTTCAGGCTGCGGAATTAGTCAGACGCACAGCCACACAGGGACGTAAAATCGACAATGATATCGAAACCTGTATCAGCAGCCTGTTCAAAACTGATGTGGAATCAGTTGAGGAAATATATCAGCATTCATCTCATTTACGCCTGGGATTAAGCACCCTGATAGCACAAATAGACCGCGACAGCGGCCGTCGTGATAACGAAATCACGCGCTACGTCATTACGCTGTTACATCTGGAAAAAAAATTGTCTCAGCGTCAGGATCTGCTGGACAGCATCGCTGATGGCATTAAAAACGCCAGTGCGCAGGTCACTTATTTTTCATTGACGCATGAAAGCGTTATCGCCAGTCTGGCTGATCTGTATCAAAACACCATCAGTACCCTGAGCCCGAAAATTATCGTTTCCGGCGAACCAGGTTTGCTGCAGGATCCTGATAATGCCAACCTCATTCGTGCATTATTATTGTGCGGCATACGCTCTGCAATGGCCTGGCGACAATGCGGAGGCTCTCGATGGGCCCTGCTATTCAAGCGTCAGGCTATCCTTTCTGAAGCAAAAAACATCCTCGATAAACTCCCCTGCATCGATACCCGGGTGTGATATAATCGTCTCAACGCAGCATTTTAGGAACCTCTGATTAATTCTGGATTGAGCAGATGGAGAGATAAGATTTTCTCGATCAAGGCGGAGATCGCAGCTAATAGCGGGCTGTTAGCATGGTCTTCAACGCTGAGCCAGGAAATTTTAGCCTGCAGATGCCAATTCATGAATTGATCAGAGGTTCCTTAAGCATTGATTTAGACAAGTAATCGCTGGGCAACAGCGTCGTTCAGAGGAATTTTCATGAAGAATAGTTTTAATTCTCGTACACAGTTGGAAGTCAACCATCAGACCTACGAAGTGTTTAACCTGAAGGCCGTCGAAAACTCGGAACGGTTACCTTACAGCCTGAAAATATTACTGGAAAACCTGCTCAGACATGAAGATGGAATCAATGTAACCACTAATGATATCAAGGCACTGGCAAACTGGGATCCACAGGCCATACCCAGCACCGAGATCGCCTATACACCCGCACGTGTGCTCATGCAGGATTTTACTGGCGTACCGGCCGTGGTTGACCTCGCTGCCATGCGTGATGCCATGCGCGCTCTGGGTGGAGACGCTGAAAAGATCAATCCGCTACAACCCGCAGAACTGGTCATCGATCACTCGGTACAAATTGACAAATTCGGTAATAAGGATGCCATGCAGTTTAATGCAGACCGGGAGTATCAACGCAATCAGGAGCGTTACAGCTTTCTTAAATGGGGACAAAAAGCGTTCTCTAACTTTAAAGTTGTACCACCGGATACCGGCATTGTTCACCAGGTTAACCTGGAATATCTGGCACGCGTCACTTTCGCAAAAGAAAACAACGGGGTGTTACAAGCCTACCCTGATACCCTGGTGGGCACAGATTCACACACAACCATGATCAACGGCCTGGGAGTTCTGGGCTGGGGAGTTGGCGGTATAGAAGCGGAAGCGGCCATGTTGGGACAACCGGTCTCCATGCTGATTCCACAGGTGGTTGGCTTCCATTTGACGGGTGCTTTGCCTGAAGGTGCCACTGCAACCGATCTGGTTCTGACTGTGGTCGAGATTTTACGAAAACATGGCGTGGTGGGTAAATTTGTCGAATTTTTTGGCGCAGGACTGGACCAGTTATCATTGGCAGACCGTGCCACTATCGCCAATATGGCACCGGAATATGGTGCCACGTGTGGTATTTTTCCGGTTGACCAGGAAACATTGAATTATTTACGCTTATCAGGTCGTGATGAACAAAATATAGCGCTCGTGGAAGCCTATGCCAAAATGCAGGGCATGTTCCGTGATGCTGATACGCAGCAAGCCGATTACAGTGCCGTAGTAGAACTGGATATTTCTACCATTGTACCCAGCTTGGCGGGTCCCAAACGCCCGCAAGATAGAATACCGCTGGACCAATCACAATCCATGTTCGTGACTGCACTGGCAAACCTTAAGGAAGAACGCAACATTCAGAGTAAACCTGTCACCACGACGATTAATAACGAGCAGGTAACACTGGATGACGGTGCTGTCGTCATCGCCTCGATTACCTCTTGCACCAATACCTCGAATCCATCCGTTATGATTGGTGCCGGCCTGGTCGCTCAAAAGGCAGCAGCACTTGGTTTAAAAGTCAAACCCTGGGTAAAAACTTCACTGGCACCTGGCTCGCGCGTGGTCACCGAGTACCTTAACCAGGCTGATGTCATGAAAGATCTGGAAACCCTTGGCTTCCATGTGGTGGGTTATGGATGCGCCACTTGTATCGGTAACTCGGGCCCCTTGCCGGCGCCCGTCTCTGCGGCTATCGCCGAAGGTGATTTATCTGCAACAGCCGTGTTATCGGGTAACAGAAACTTCGAAGGTCGGGTACACGCAGAAGTACGCATGAATTATCTGGCTTCACCCCCTCTGGTGGTTGCCTATGCGATTGCAGGAACCATGAATATCGATTTGCAAAATGATGAGCTGGGCAAGGATACACAGGGTAATGCTGTTTATCTTAAAGATATCTGGCCCAGTCAGGCAGAAATACAGCAGGCCATTGCCAACAGCGTTAACCGCGAAGAGTTTACCCACGCTTACGCAGAAGTCTATCGAGGCGAGGACCGCTGGATCAACCTCAAGTCTCCTGAGGGCCAGTTATTTGACTGGCAGGATGACTCAAGCTATATCAAAAACCCTCCCTATTTCGAAAATATGACCATGGAGGTCAAGGATGTCAGCGACATTCAGGGCGCGCGCGTGCTTGCGCTGCTGGGAGACTCAGTGACCACAGATCATATTTCACCGGCAGGTGCCATCAAGGCCGATAGCCCGGCAGGAAAATATTTGCAAGCAATGGGTGTTGCGCCTGTGGATTTCAATTCACTGGGTTCACGTCGCGGTAATCACGAAGTGATGATGCGGGGCACCTTTGCCAATATACGCCTGCGCAATATGCTGGCACCTGGCACAGAGGGTGGCGTTACTATTCATCAGCCCAGCGGTGAGCCAATGAGTATTTTTGATGCTTCGATGAAGTACCAGCAGGATCAGGTGCCGTTGATTATTATTGCCGGCAAGGAATATGGCTCTGGCTCTTCACGTGACTGGGCTGCGAAAGGCCCACGCCTACTGGGCATTCAGGCGGTTATTGCAGAAAGTTATGAGCGCATACATCGCTCGAACCTGGTCGGCATGGGTATCCTGCCATTGCAGTTCAAGGAAGGTGAAAGCGCAGAAACCCATCACTTAAGCGGGAAGGAAACCTATAGTATTAAAGGGCTTGGAGATGGTTCCTCGAAACAGGTTGATATCACTGCCCGCTCAGAAGATGGCACTGAAAAGTCTTTCGGCGTGCTCGTTCGCATTGATACACCGCAAGAAATTGAATATTACCGCAATGGCGGCATTCTGCATTACGTGCTGCGCCAGTTAGCGAGCAGTTGATGGGTATCGGCCAGGGTGTGTTATTGCCCTGGCCGTCATTCAGAATCAATCAGGACATCAGGCTGTGGATCATTTGCCGGACTGCACCCGGCTCAAATGGCTTGTCACAAATACCGGAAACACCTGCCTGCTGCACAGCCGACAAGCGGCTTTCATTAGCTTCACTGGTCACCATCATAATCGGTATGGCTTTCTGTGCGCTATTCTCACGTATATAACGAGTGAGTGCCTCACCATCCATCTCCGGCATATTGTAATCGGTTACTACCAGGTCAAAGTATGTGTTCTCGATCATGCCCACTGCTTCCCGGCCATTCTCGGCAGTTTCGATCGTTTCGATACCCAGATTTCTTAACACCCGGCTAATATGCTTGCGTGCCAGCGAGCTGTCATCAACCACCAGCACTCTGAGTTCATCCAGCACAATATCGGCCAGCGCATGGTCATCCGGCATGATCAGATCAACAGTGGAATACAAGGCATGCCTTAAATCATCAACAGCGAAGGGCTTGGGTAAAATAGCCACCACACCGGCCTGTCGAATAGGATCCAGGCTGGCCCAGGAGGTTTCACTGGAAATCAACATATAGGGTACCGCTTCCAATGCTTCATCGGCGCGAAGTGCTAACACCAGGTCTGTACCTGTCATATCCGGTAGATACATGCTACTGATGACCAGGTCGGGAATCGACTGCTTGATGTTCTCCAGTGCGCTCTGTCCATTGGCAAAAAATTGCAGATTCTGCACATTCATTTCATGTAGCCGCTCACGAATAATACGGCTCTGCATCGAAGAGGGTTCAACAACGGCAATAGCGAGATCGCTGATAGGAATTCTGTCCATAACTCTGCTTGTCACTTTATCTATTGTAATTATTTTCGGCACTTAGCAGGTATACTTTAAAAATAACTTCATATGTCTCAATTATATAAACGTATCACCGGGTGAAAATTGTTCATCTGATTAAATTAATGTAATTTCTTTCAAAGATTAAATATATTATTGTAATATATTGATTTAATGTATTTAAAATTTTACTGACTGCTACTAAAAATTGCAGCCAGTAACAGACGCGGGGGCATTTTTACTGTATTATCGCAGTGATTTTTCACTCAGCAATAATGGGAGCGGCAATGGATTTAACTTCACTCAGTGCAATTTCGCCCGTCGATGGCCGCTATGCCAGCAAGACAGTCGATTTGAGGCCAATTTTTAGTGAATTTGGACTTATTCATCATCGTGTTATCGTTGAAGTCAGGTGGTTACAGGCCCTGTCGCGACATGCTGACATCAAGGAAGTCCCGGCATTGAGTAAACATGCCAACCAGATCCTCAATGCCATAGCGGATAATTTTGATGTCGCCGATGCACAGCGAGTGAAAAACATTGAAAGCACCACCAATCATGACGTCAAGGCGGTAGAGTATTTCCTCAAGGAAAAAATCACTGGCAACGAAGAACTGGAGTCAATCAGTGAGTTCATCCACTTTGCCTGCACCTCTGAAGACATCAACAACCTGTCGCATGCACTGATGTTGAAGGAAGCCAGAACCCAGGCCATATTGCCACTCATGGATGACCTCATCAATGCCATCAGCCGCATCGCTCATGAGCAGGCAGATCAAGCCATGCTATCCAGAACACATGGCCAGGCTGCCTCACCGACGACGATGGGTAAGGAAATGGCCAATGTCGTCTACCGCCTGAAGCGACAAAAAGCTCAAATCATCGACATACCCATGCTGGGGAAAATCAATGGTGCTGTGGGTAATTATAATGCGCATTTATCAGCCTATCCTGATATTAACTGGCAGCAATTTGCACAGGATTTCGTCACTGATATCGGCCTGGACTGGAACCCGTATACCACGCAGATAGAACCACATGACTATATTGCTGAATTATTTGATGCGATTTCCCGCTTTAATAATATTCTTATCGATTTTTGCCGTGATATATGGAGTTATATATCCAACGCTTATTTCAAGCAAAGAACGATCGCCGGTGAGGTGGGTTCATCGACTATGCCACATAAGGTCAACCCGATTGACTTTGAAAATGCCGAGGGTAATCTGGGGCTGGCCAATGCCATTCTTGGTCATTTGTCGGCAAAATTACCTGTTTCACGCTGGCAGCGTGATTTGACTGATTCGACCGTTCTCAGAAACCTCGGGGTCGGCATTGCTCACAGCACCATCGCCTATCAATCCTGTATGCGAGGCATTAACAAACTGGAGATCAATACCGCCGTATTAGAGGATGATCTGGATAACAACTGGGAAGTGTTGGCAGAACCCATACAAACCGTAATGCGCCGATATGGTATTGAAAAACCGTATGAAAAACTAAAAGATTTGACCCGTGGCAAGAAGCTGGATGGTGAAACTATCCAGGCATTTATAGCAACACTGGATATTCCTGATGAAGCCAAATCTGACCTGATGCAGCTGACACCTGCGCGCTATACCGGTAATGCTAAAGATCAGGCGAAAAACATCTGAAATATTTCAGTATAAAACACTGCCCATTGACGAGCACAGGAATCAGAATTGTGAAGCAGTCGACAGTATTATTGTCAGAAACGCTTAGTATATGAATCACGTAGTGCATATGGCCCATATATCCCGCGATATTCCCCAAAGGGCCTGTGTCACTATAAGTCTCGCCCGAACTGCTACCCCCCGCAATGCAGTTCGGGTTTTTTTTTACTCCCCCAATATGATTAACACATGAAACCAACGAGCCTGCTCGGCCAACTGCCTGTAGACAAATTCCTGTCTGAATACTGGCAAAAGAAGCCACTGCTGATCAAGCAAGCCTTGCCAGGCTTTAATAGTCCGGTCAGTGCAGAAGAGCTGGCGGGACTCGCCTGCGATGCTGATGTGGAGTCACGTATTGTCCTGGAAAAAGACGGGCTGCACCCATGGGAACTTCGCAGCGGGCCATTTCAGGAATCGGATTTCGCTGATTTGCCAGAGACTCACTGGACACTGTTGATCCAGGATATAGAAAAGCACTTGCCCGAACTCTGCTGGATTACCGATCTGTTTGACTTCATTCCAGACTGGCGTATGGACGATTTGATGATCAGCTATGCGGCAGACCAGGGTTCAGTTGGCCCGCATCTGGATGCCTATGATGTCTTCCTGCTACAGGCAGAGGGTAAACGCCACTGGAAAATCAACACCGATACTACCAGGCCCCTGAAAAAAGTAAGCGATACTACGCTTGATATTATTAGTAACTTCGAGTCAGAACAGGACTGGATCGTCGAGCCTGGTGATTTGCTTTACTTACCTCCCGGGGTTGCACATTATGGTATTGCAACAGGTGAATGTATCACCTGCTCTATCGGCTTCCGTGCACCGAGTCATGTCGACATGGTGCAGCACTTTATGCATCTCATTCTCGACTCCATTAAACCCGAGACTCTCTATCAAGACCCGCTATTAGTTTTGCAAAAAAATCCTCATGAACTGACAAAACAGAGCATTCAACATCTCTGGAAAACGGTCGAACAGTATCTGTCTGCAAGCCCGTCACTGATTAATCATTGGGCGGGCACATTATTATCGGAAGGCAAACAGGCTTTTCAGGCTCAGCACCTGGAACAGACGAAACCTTTATCCGGCTTTTTCGAACAATGGCAAAATACAGGGGTGCTGTATAAGAATACGGCCCTGAAATTTATATATATGCATACTGAAACCGGCCTGCACTTCTATATTGACGGCCAGCATCTGCAATACTCTGATGAACTACTGCCACGCGCTGAGTGGATATGCGCATCGTTACAAATAAGCTGGCAGGAGTTTACAGATCACGCCGATAAAAATGAACTAGGCTCAGTATTTTATGATTTCTATCAAAAAGGATTCTATTATTTCCTATAATACTGATATGAACCCGGCAGATTATTTAATTTCAGTCGTCACATGGCAGCAACATGAAATCGCCTTGCGTACTATTCGTGAACAGGTATTTATCCGTGAACAAGCCGTACCGGAAGCATTAGAGTGGGACGGCATGGATGAAAACGCTATCCACATACTGGTACGTCACTCCTCCGGACAAGCGATTGCCACCGCACGCCTGCTCAATGATGGCCATATAGGACGCATGGCTGTGCTGCCAGACTACAGACAACAGGGTGTAGGTTCGGCCATGTTACGTGCACTACTCAAAGTCTGCCAACAGCATCAGTTACAAGCTTATCTTGATGCGCAAACGCATGCATTGGGGTTTTATCAGAAAATGGGGTTTAAAACACAAGGCAGTGAGTTCATGGACGCGGGCATACCACATTACAGAATGATACTGGGAGAGTAAATCATGCAGTCAGATGAATTCATACTGGGCGAAACGAACCAATTGCAATCCTTTGACGGGCGCAGTGAAAATCGTCAAATTGTTGCGGAATTTTGTCGACAGGCACAGCAACAAATCCGTATTTTTACACCACAACTGGAGGGCGACATATACGATAATGCTGATTTGATCCGCTCTCTGAGTGCACTGGCAACTCGCAGCCCTCAAACCCGGATCAGGGTACTGGTGAAAGATTCAGCACAAGCCGTAAAATCCGGCCATCGCCTCATAGAGTTATCCAGACGCTTTACCTCCAGCATTCATTTACATAAAACACCGGTCGATACTGATAACATCGATAGTGCCTTTATCATCGTCGATAACGCAGCCTATTTATACAAGCAGGTTGGCAGCCTGTTTCGTGGACAATTTAATTTTAATGACAAATTAAAGGCGCGTGAACTGACGAAACATTTCGATGAAGCCTGGGAGCGCAGTCAACCCGACCTGGAAATGCGGAGATTATTTATATAATACCCGGCAAATCCCTGAAACGGTCTGATTTATACGCTACCGCTCATCCAGATTGACTGGTTAATGGTATAACGAATCGTTTTATGGGAAAATAGTACGTCTTATTTTAACATTGAATACAAGCTTACCTTCCGTGCAAACCGCCTCACCTCTACATCCTGTATTACCCGATCAGAACAATCCGGTTATTCACTGGGGCAGACTCTATGGTAACAGCCCCGGTCTGTTACTGGCTTCCTGTACGCAAGAATATGATGGCTTCCTGCTGGTAGTCACCAGTGATATGCAACAGGCCAACCGCCTGGAACATGAGCTCAAATTTTTTCTTTCCGGCAAGCAAGGTATCTCTATTCTGTCATTTCCTGACTGGGAGACGCTGCCTTATGATCTTTTTTCACCGCACGAAGATATTGTTTCAAAAAGACTACAAACCTTAAGCCGCTTACCCCATTTTCAACGTGGCATACTCATCGTTCCGGTAGCCACATTGATGCAGCGTCTTGCCCCGCCAGAGTATGTGCAAAGTTCGAGCGTTCTGCTGGAAGTGAATGACAAACTGCCGCCGCAACAATTTCGTCAGCAACTGGAAAATGCCGGTTATCGTTATGTTTCACAGGTCATGGAACACGGTGAATATACTGTGCGCGGATCGCTACTCGACATGTTCCCGATGGGCAGTGATCAACCCTTTCGTATTGACCTTTTTGATGATGTCATCGAGTCAATTCGCAGCTTTGACCCGGAAACCCAGCGCACCATAAGCAATACTAATAAAATCCAGATTTTGCCTGCGTATGAATTTCCATTACACGAAGAAGCTGTAACACAATTTCGCAAGAACTATCGAAAACGATTTGAAGGCGACCCACAGAAAAGTGCTATTTACCGTGATGTCAGCGATGGCCATGCATCGGGTGGGCTGGAATATTACCTGCCCCTGTTTTTTCAAGAAACCCGGTCATTAACTGATTATTTACCGCAAAATACATTATACATATCACTACAAGGCGCTGAGTCAGCGACTGAGCAATTCTGGACACAAATCAATCAACGCTATAATTCTCTCAGCCATGATATCGAGAGGCCTATACTTAGACCCGAAGAAATATTTATATCGCCTGAATCATTACAACAAGCCTTAATTTCCCTGCCACGCGTAGACCTGCAATGGTTTGAACATGCTGATGATCATCAACAGGGTTATAAAACCGTCAATTATGAAACATCGGCACCACCGCCTCTCTTTATCCAACACAATGCATTAAATGCTCACATTGCCCTGGTTAATTTCCTGGATACGTTCCCGGGTCGGGTACTGCTGGCAGCGGAAACGACTGGCAGGCGGGAAGTCATCCTCGAGATAATGAGAAAATTATCATTATTCCCAAAGGTTTTTGATCACTGGCAGGATTTTTATCATGCCGATATCAAGCTGGGCATTACAGTAGCGCCACTGGAAGAAGGCCTGGTACTTGAAGATCCTGCATTAGCCATCATAGCCGAATCACAATTATTCGGCAGTCGTGCCGTACAGAAACGTCGCAGAAAGAAAAGCCCGACAGATGCTGAAAATATCATTCGAAATCTAACCGATTTGCGTCAGGGCGATCCCGTTGTGCATGAAGAACATGGCATTGGACGCTATCTGGGTTTACAGAAATTAAATGTTGGTAATAATGAAACTGAATTTCTGACGCTGGAGTATGCCGATAACGCAAAGCTTTATGTACCGGTGGCATCATTGCACTTAATCAGTCGTTACTCGGGCGCCTCACCGGAAAATGCACCGCTACACCGACTGGGGAGTGATCATTGGCAAAAAGCAAAGCGTAGAGCCGCAGAACGTGCTCGCGATGTTGCTGCCGAGTTACTGGATGTTTATGCACGTCGCGCAGCCAGAAAGGGACATAGTTACGAAATAGATCAGGAAGAATATACCCGCTTTGCCGCCGCCTTCCCCTTTGAGGAAACACCGGACCAGTTGTCTGCTATTGAAACGGTCACCGAGGATTTACAATCACAACAACCGATGGATCGCGTTGTTTGTGGCGATGTCGGCTTCGGTAAAACCGAAGTGGCAATGCGTGCTGCCTTTATTGCCGCCCAGGCCAACAGGCAGGTTGCCATTCTGGTACCAACAACCTTGCTGGCACAACAACATTATCAGAATTTTCTTGATCGCTTTGCTGACTGGCCTTTTAATATTGATGTACTGTCACGCTTTCGAAGTAGCAAGGATCAGGAAAAAGTACTATCACTCATCGAAAATGGAAAAATTGATATCATCATCGGCACGCATAAACTTTTACAGAAGGACATTCGTTTCCATGATCTCGGGTTGTTAATTATTGATGAGGAACATCGGTTTGGTGTGCGTCAAAAAGAGCGTCTGAAATCGCTGAAATCTGAAGTGGATATTTTAACCCTGACTGCAACGCCGATACCCAGAACCCTGAATATGTCTTTATCCGGGTTGCGTGACCTGTCAATTATTGCTACCGCCCCCACCGCTCGCATGGCCATTAAAACGTTTGTGTCAGAGTGGAATGATAATTTGCTGCTAGAAGCTTTTTTACGCGAAATAAAACGCGGCGGCCAGGTTTACTTTCTACACAATGAAGTATCCAGTATTGACAAGATTGCATCACAGATAGCTGACCTCGTGCCTCAGGCAAGAATAGCAGTAGCACATGGTCAAATGCGTGAACGTGATCTTGAGCAGGTTATGCTGGATTTCTACCATCAAAAATTTAATATTCTGGTCTGTACCACCATTATTGAAAGTGGCATCGATATTCCCAGCGCTAATACTATTATCATCAACCGTGCCGATAAACTTGGGCTGGCGCAGTTACATCAACTTCGCGGACGCGTAGGAAGATCGCACCACAGAGCCTACGCCTATCTACTAATACCGGGACGCAAGAGCATTACTGCCGACGCATTAAAACGCCTGGAAGCAATAGAGTCACTGGAAAACCTGGGCGCTGGATTCATGCTTGCGACTCACGATCTGGAAATACGCGGTGCAGGAGAATTACTGGGTGAGGGACAAAGCGGACAAATCCACGAAGTTGGCTTCACATTATATACAGAACTGCTGGAACGCGCTGTTAAGGCATTAAAATCCGGAGAAGAGCCAGACCTCGATAAACCCCTCGACCACGGCCCCGAAATTGCGTTGCAAATACCGGCATTAATACCTGAAGATTATCTACCCGATATACATAGCCGCCTGGTATTGTATAAGCGCATTGCCAGCGCCAAAGACCATGAACAGTTAAAAGATATTCAGGTCGAAATGATTGATCGCTTCGGATTACTACCACCCGCAGTTAAAAACCTGATCCAGGTAACAGAGCTTAAAATAAAAGCAGCTGCCATGGGCATTCTGAAAATCGACGCTGGTGATAAAGGTGGACGCCTGTTATTTGATGATAAACCAGCAATCAACCCGATGAATATTATAAAATTAATTCAGGAAAAACCTGATATCTACCGACTCGACGGCAAAAATAAGCTTCGCTTTTATATGCCTTTAGAGGATAATGAGTCACGTTTCAAGGCCATTGAAGATATCCTGGCCCTGCTACAAATAGCCTAATGATACTGAATAACAGGGTTTTTTTATACTATGAATTTCAGACCAGCACTCATTTTTGTACTATTTTTACTAGTAGCACCCCAATTACATGCCCAGATCGCTACCCATTATCGATTCGAGGTAATTATTTTTGAATATACCAATACTCAATATACTGAAACGGAATCCTGGCCAAAAGACCCGGGCTTACCTGATGAGTCCAGCGCCTTATTCACTATCACAGGAAATGCAAGTAATAGCACTACACCCGTCATCAAATCAAAAAAGGATCCAGATATCACGTTTCAACCGTTAACAGCGGATAGTCTTATCTTGAAAAAAGAAGCCAAGGCAGTTAACCGTTCTTCACTAAGAAAACTGATACTGCATACAGGCTGGACGCAAAGTATGCACCCCGCTGAAAAAGCTTATCCGGTCGCGATCAAAACAGGCGCACAATACACCAGCCTGGTTGCTGATGTTTCTGCTGACAGCATTTCATTTGGCAACAATTTAACTGGCGCGGATAACGTATCCAGTTTTGCCGACAGTACTATCACCAGGGAAAACCAGCCAGTAATGATTCCTGTGAAACTAAGACAACTGGAAGGCACCATTAAAGTCAGTATTGGCAGGTATTTACATGTATGGACCGATCTTGTCTATCGTCGCCCGATAAGCAATCCGGCCCTGCTGAACAATAACCGGGGATATACAGAGTTGCAAACATTTCGGCATCAGGATCATCGCCGCATGCGTAGCAAGGAATTACATTATATCGATAATCCCAGTTTTGGCATTCTGATTTATGCATTACCGGAAAATACGGATGCAGGCGGCCACTAATTCAGGCGACAGTCATGTATTCAGCGATTATTTATCAAAACTGAGGCAATGCGTGTTCCAGTAATTGCCTGACACTGCGCATACCTTTTTTGACATTTGTTTCAATCTCTTCCATGCTAATGATTTCTCCATTTATACCAGCAGCCCAATTAGCGACCACGGAGCAGCTCGCATAGCAAAGCTCCAGCTCACGTGCAAGTCCCGCCTCTGGCATCCCTGTCATACCGACCAACGCGCATCCATCCCGCTGCATACGGCGAATTTCTGCTGCAGTTTCAAGCCTGGGTCCTTGTGTTGCACCATAGGTTCCATCGATTACTGGATCCAGTCCGGCTTTGAGTGCACCTTCAATTAACAAGCTACGTACTTCATCGCAATAAGGATAGGTAAAATCGACATGCCTGACATCTTCATTATCTTCAAAATAGGTACTATTTCTGGACCAGGTATAATCAATAATCTGATCAGGAAAAGCGATACGTCCGGGTGTCATATCATCACGTATGCCACCCACAGCTGCGACAGCAATAATATTCTTTACACCAATTTCATGCAAAGCCCAGAGGTTTGCGCGATAATTCACCTGATGTGGAGGTATGGTATGACCACTGCCATGCCGAGCCAGAAAAACAATTTTACAACCACACATTTCGCCAAAAATGAGCGGTGATGAAGGTTGACCATAGGGTGTATTCACCATTTCACGATGTGTGATCGTCAAACCTTTCAGGGAATTCAGGCCTGTCCCACCTATAATTGCTATATCTGCCAACAGTCGCTCTCCTGTCTATTCTTCCAGTTCATCAACGGCGTATATTCCGGGTGCATTTCTCAAATAACCTTTGTAATCCAGACCATATCCAAATACGTATACATCCTCGATTTGCAAGCCCACAAAATCAGCATGTCGGCATCCATGTTTTCGATCATGCAGCTTTTCAACCAGCACACAGCTATAAACTTTTTCTGCACCCTGCTGATGACAATACGTCAGAATACCGTCGAGAGTCAGCCCTTCATCGAGAATGTCATCAACGACCAGCACAGTTCTACCCTTGAGTTCATGTTGTGGTTTAACACTCCAGGAAAGTGCTCCACCACTGGTCTTGCCACGATATCGGGAGGCATGTAGATAATCAACATGCAACGGGAAATGCAGACGCGTTAACAGTTGGCCTGTGGGGATCAGACCACCATTCATGACTGATAACACCAAGGGGTTGGTATCAGCGAGTACTTCACTGATGTCTTTAGCCAAACAATCAATGGCAGTTTGCACCTGATCATTATCATACAAACATCTTGCCCGATCCCATACTGCCTGTGCTTGTTGACTGGTGATAGCCATTAGTAGGTAAACGTCACTGTTCCATCAGCCATGGCTTCGCTGATCACATAGGCAGAACCGACAGTAGCAGTCACCTCGGGTATAAGATCGTCGCCCCAGATGTCCAATATGGGAGTACATACCTTGAAAACCACACCGGCTTCGAATGCATCTTTCATATAATCATAGACAGAACGATTCTGCCCTTCCTGTAAAAATATTTTTTCTGCCACGCCTGCTCTGGCGAGTTCACCAGATCGACCGGTTAATATAACTTCCACTTCATACTCCATGGTTGCGGCAACAGTGGCCTGAAAAAAAGGCGCCCCCAGCTCACTGGGGTTTGACGGGTCTGTATTGACCATCACAATAATCAGCTTATCGGCCATAGTTTATCCTTGTCAATAATAGTCTGTTACTCATTTTCACTGCTTACATTGATGGTATCAGGTATATGTAGCGTCGATGTCGGAAATGCACACTGCGCTCCTTCATCTTCAATAATGTCTATTATTTTCAATAAAACATCCTGTTTGACTTCATGATACCTGATCCAGTTTGTCGTGCGTGTAAACGTATAAACAAAAAAATCGAGCGATGAAGATGCAAATTTATTGAAGTTCACTATCATCGTTTGATCCTGGTCAATTTCATCATGCTCAGTCAGCATAGCCTTGACTCTGCTGATGATAGTCGACATTTTTGTTACATCATCATATCGTATACCGATGGTTTCATAAATTCTGCGATGTGTCATTCTGGATGGATTCTCAACGGCGATACTGGTAAATGTCGAGTTCGGGATATATAAAGGCCGCTTGTCAAATGTTCGTATACGGGTCAAGCGCCAGCCAATGGATTCCACTGTACCTTCAATATCCCGATCGGGTGATCTTATCCAATCCCCTACAGCAAAAGGACGATCCATATAAATCATGAAGCCGCCAAAGAAATTCGCCAACAGGTCTTTGGCTGCAAAACCAATAGCAATACCACCAATACCACCAAATGCCAGTACACCTGATATGCTATAGCCCATGGTCTGCAGGACAACCAGCGCGGCAGTTATCATGATCGATATTCGCACCAGCTTTGCAATCGCATCAACGGTGGTTATATCAATATGTTTCTCGCCTTCCCTGGCATATTTAACTATATTTTCTTCAACACGCTTGACGAAACGGATTAGAAACCAGGTAATGACAAAAATGACACCGACATCTCTTATGGGTTTGACGGCAGAGAATATTGCTGACTCGGTTTGTGTGTGAATAATTTCCGCGGCAAAGGCGATACCCAGAATCCAGATCAATACTGACAAAGGCTTTTGCAAGGCATCGATGATAGAATCATCCCAGGGATTTCTGGTTAGTTCCAGTTTTTTCTGCAATCGTACCAGTAAACGTTTAACGATAAAATTCAGCAATAGCGCTGAAAAAACCACAACAAAAACCTGCAGCACCCAGTCACCACCTGACTGCAACCATGCAGTAAAACTTGCCCAGTATGTATCCAAATTTATCCTCTAAACCCGTATTCTATCGAAAGATATCATCTATTCCACGTTATCTAATCAAAATCCATATCCAGCAATGGATCATAATCATAACTGGCCACTAATTCCACTGCGGCATTCCACTGTTGACCGGCGTGTAGTTGTTGCCAGTTCATTTCATGTTTACCATGCATTCGCACCAGTCGCAAATGGCTGGTAGGATTATCGAAATCCGAGAGGTTATCCAGTACCTCATCACGGCCTATAGGGGAATTACAAACCAACACCATGTCACATCCGGCCTGCATGGCTTGTTGCGCGCGTTGTTTGTAACTACCGACACTGTGCGCAGCCACCATCGTCAAATCATCGCTGAATATCGCACCCTGAAATCCCATTTGAGCACGCAGGATATCCTTGATCCAAATCCGGGAAAAACTCGCCGGTTTATCATCCACCTGTTGATAGACCACATGGGCCATCATCAGCGCGGCGATGTCATAGTGGATCAAGCGCTCGAAGCTGAGCAAGTCTTCATTGACAAGATCCGCAAAATTTCTGTCATCATGAGGTAATTCACTATGTGAATCCGCATGCACGGCCCCATGCCCTGGAAAGTGCTTCCCGGTTGCCATCATACCGGCACGGCGCATGCCAATGATATAGGCATGCGCCAACTCCGCCACAATCTCGGGTGAACGATGAAAGGCACGATCACCAATCACCGTACTGATACCATAGTCCAGATCTAGCACTGGTGCGAAACTGATATCGATACCGAGCGCCAGTAATTCGGATGCCATTAACCAGCCTGTTACTTCAGCGCAGTGACGTGCATGCTGAGGATCCTCCTGGTAGATTTCACCCAGACGTGCCAGCGCTGGTAGTCGGGTGAAATCTTCGCGAAAGCGCTGCACCCTGCCACCTTCCTGATCGACTGCAACAAGTAATCGTGGTGAACGTATCTGATGTATTTGCTGTATTAAATACTGCAGTTGCTCGATAGATTCATAATTACGGGTAAACAGAATAACACCACCCACCATAGGATGTGTTAACATCTCCCGCTCTTCCTCGGTGAGGATTGTACCTTCGAGATCTACCATCACCGGCCCAAGTGACATTAGCTATACCCCGCTCTTATTAATTTGCATTTTAACATCGAGTTTGTCTCGCAAACGATCCCCTGCAAGGTTCACGGCGAGCACTACCGTCATTAGCGCAAGACCCGGAATCAGTACCAGATGCGGTGCTACCAACATGTATCGGGTGCCATCCCTAATCATACTACCCCAGGACGCATCAGGCGCCTGTACGCCCAGGCCCAGAAATGACAAACCGGCTTCAGCAATCACCACTGATGCAACCCCAAAAGTCGCTTCGACCAATACAGGTGTACTGATCAAGGGTATCAAGTGACGAAAAATAATTTTCATTCGCCCTGTGCCCATGACTTCTGCCGCAATCACATGTTCCCGATGTTTGACCGACAGGGTTTGAGCCCTGGCCAGTCGTGCAAAACCAACCCAGCCGACCACTGACAGGGCGATAACAACATTATCAATTCCAGGCCCCATAATACCAGCCAATGCAATCGCTAACAGGATGCCGGGAAATGCCAGGAAAATATCGATAATACGCGTTATTATATGATCGAAACCACCACCCAGATAAGCACTCAGTGTACCGATGACTGTACCCATAGAAACAGACAGAGCAATCACTGTCAAAGCGACTACACACGAAGTATAAGATCCGGATAGAAGTCGATCAAAAACTGGCCGGCCCAGATCATCATAGCCAAACCAGTTATCAGCCCCCGGTGTTTTGAGAATGGCTTCCAGATGAATCTGGTTTACATCCAGAGGTAACCACTGCCCAATCAAGGAACCCAGAACCCAGATAATCATAATCCCGACTGATAAATTCACTCTGTTCATGATGATTGACCCAGGCGGATACGCGGATCAATCCATGCATAAACCAGATCAGTTAGCATATTCACGACTACATAAGTCAAACTGATGAGCAACACACAAGCCTGAATCACCGGGTAGTCGCGTTTCATAATAGAATCTATCGTCAATTTTCCAATACCGGGCCAAGAAAATACTGTCTCTGTTATCACTGCACCACCCAGTAATACACCCAGTTGCAAACCCAGCAAGGTAATAATAGGTAACATGGCATTAGGCAAGGCATGCCTGATAACCACCTGGTAATACGAATCACCCTTGGCTCTTGCAGTACGTATAAAATCTTCATGTAGTACTTCCAGTAAGGTACTGCGAATCATACGTGACAATACCGCCGCCAGGGCGGTGCCCAGGGTTACGGCCGGCAATATCATCGAAACCAATCCATCACGCCCGCTGACCGGCAACCAGCCAAGGTAAATGGAAAATACCAGAATGAGCACTGGCCCTAATAAAAAATTAGGTACCGAGACACCCAGCATTGATACACCCATGGCTGTTTTGTCCCAGGCGCGACCCTTATTCAGAGCGGCAATGATACCCAAGGGGAAGGCAATCAGGCAGGAAATAAGTAAAGAGGCTATCGCCAGTTCTACAGTCGCGGGGATCCTCTCTGCAAGTATTTGCACAACGGGTTCACGACTATGCAGGGATGTTCCCAGATCCCCCTGTAGTAAATGAACAAAATAATTCAGTAACTGTATACCGACAGGCTGATTCAATCCCAGGGCTTCGCGCAAGGCCTGACGATCGGCCATCTGGGCATTTTCTCCGAGCATCATATCAACAGGGTCGCCGGGAACCAGGTGAATCAACAGGAAAACAAGACAGGCAACGCCAAAAACGACAATAATGGTACTGAACAAACGGGCCAGAATAAATCTTAACATGGGCTTATTCTATATGATTGGGAGGGAATTGATAATAGAGCTGGCATACGATCATCATCCAGTACGGATTTATAATTTTTTCATGACTTGATTCAAACCATCATAATTTCCATCCTTAACCAATTGATAGCCTGAAATATTTTTGTTGGTCGCCATGAAATGCTCCTCATACCAGAGTGGCACATAAGGCAGATCCTGTAATAACTGTTGCTGCAATTGCTGATAATATTTCACGCGCTGGTCAGCATCGACAGACAATTCAGCCTTTGTAATCAATTCATCCACCACCGTACTGCTATATCTTCCGCGGTTAGCCCCTTTGGGTGGAATGGATTCACTATGAAAGACATAGCGAAATATTTCCGGATTTTTGATACCCACCCAGCTGAGTGAATACATTTGAAAACGTCCTGCCTTGATGTCGCCATAAAAAGTCGCCCAATCAAAACTACGTAACCTGACCTTTATCCCTACTTCTGCCAGCTGCTGTTGTATAATAGTGGCTATACGAATACGAAAAGGATCACTGGATGTTTTGTATTCAAGCTGTAATGGATGACTCTGATGATAACCTGCACTTTTCAATAATTGGCGTGCGAATTCCGGGTTATAATCATAGGACTGTGAGGTTTTTAATCCGGCCCAGTGATCCGGCGTTAACAAGGTATTAGCAGACACTGTTTCGCCTCCCAGCAGGAAGAGTATTAAAGATTTTTTGTTCAGCGCATGTGCGATCGCCTGCCTTATGCGTTTGTCTGCCAGTAAAGGATCCTGAAGATTAAAGCCAAGATAACTAAAATTATTGCCCATCAGATGATCAACATCTATCGACTCTCTTTTTTCGAGGTACCGCACCAGCTCCTTCGGTAGATCATTCTGAAGCATGTCAACTTCGCCACGAATCAATTTTAATACCCGTACGGTGGTATCCTGCACATGTATAAATTCAATACGCTGCTTGTCACGACGCCTTTCAATAATCAACTGATCATTGCCTGGCCAGTCTACAAATCTGAATGCACCACTACCTATGGAATATTTATTCAATACCTGTCCTTGAGTGGCGACGCTGGCAGGTACGATACCAATGACCAGAAAAGACGGAAACAAGGGGTCTGCATTATTGAGCATAAAATCGACAGTATTATCATCGATAACAACAATGTCTTTTATATTAAGCAAGGAACCACGATGCGGAGAGGCATTCCCCGCATCGAGAATGTAATCATAGGTAGCCTTGACATCTGTTGCAGTCAAATGCTCGCCATTTTCAAAAAGACGGCCGACATCACGCAATGTAAAACGATACCGGGTGTTATTGATTCGTTGCCAGTCAGCTAGTGAAGGCACTACGCGAAATTGCTCATCGAAATCAACCAGGCGTTGATATAACAACCTATTGATACGTGCTGATGTAGCATCAGTGGCAAAACGCGGATCAAGACTGATGGGGGCATTGGCCAGGCCAAAGCGAATCGCATGGTTGTCCGGTGTGCTGCAGGCCACCATAAATAAAATGATGAGTAACGAGCATCCTTTCCACAACCAGGATAAGCTGCCCGGCAAATCGGACACTACCAGTCCTTGTAGGGGTGCTTGACGAGACAAACATTATAGTAACGCTTGTCACTCGTCACTTCCTCGGCCACCCAGTCCGGTAAAACGATACTTTCATCCTTACTTTGCAGCTCAACCTCAGCCACCGTCAATCCAGCATTATCACCCTCGAACACATCCACCTCCCAAAGCTTGCCATGAACGTGAACGTGATAACGGGTCTTTTCAATCAGTGGTTTGATGCAAATATCCTGCAGCAGCTGTTCAGCATCCGACAGCGGGATCGAATATTCATACTCCAGCCGACTCATATCCAGCGTGGCGCTTTTAATATTGATATTGGCCCTGTCACCTTCTATACGTACCCTGACAGACCCCGGCCCGTCCTCGCTCAAATAGCCCTGACAAAAACGCGTGCCGGTATCCGCATTATCACGCCAACTTTTATCTTTAAGCAGGAATTTCCGCTCTATTTCCACACCCATGTTCTGAATCATCCGCTAATATAATATTGCTAGAAATATGAATTAGCATACTTTATCACGGCATGCCTGTGTTAGCGAAACTGAATTTGAGGATTAAATATAGATATAAAAAAAGGCGATGATATCAATAATATCATCGCCCTGTTGGAACCCGAAATACCTAGCGGGCTATGGTTATATTCTGATTTGTAAGATCAGCATTCACGGCGCTTGAGCTATAATCCAGCACATTGGCAGTATCTCTGAAATCATACCCGCCGAGTGTAATGGTGCCGCTAAATCCTGCGGGTACGTCACAGTCAATCTCACCACTTAAATCCCCATTAGTATAGCTGTAAGTACAACTCGCAGATGCAGAGGGTGATACGGTCACTGTGAGACCTGACAAGCTGGTGGTCTTGGGTGCAGGATTACCGCTACCGATAGTCACAAAACCATCCACTTGATAGCTACTGGCGCCACCTGCACAGGCACCGGTTGCCGCCAGTGTGACATCATTATTGGCAGAATCCGCGGCCAGTCCTGTGAACGTCAACGGATTGGTACTACAAACCTCATATCCGGTTGCCGGGTTAACGGTAATGCTGCCTGACCAGGAGGTACCGGCTACATAAGTCACATCACAGGAATAGCTACCACTAGCAATACTACACAAGCCACCATTGGTCACCTGAATACTGCCGACCATTCCAACAGTATAGGCACCGGTAACAGTCAATGTGGCTGATGATGCCGTACCCGGGCAGGTACCGGACATACAGTAAAAATCATCGGGATTACCGGCAAACTCGGATGTAGACATTTCAGTCACACAGTCACTGTCACTCGGATTACCGGTGATGTTTGTAATAAGAAAATGATGTGCTCCCAGTGCCGCACCTCCAGTGATACCAACCGGGAAGTAAATAGCATCACCGTTTCCATCCACAATCAGGTTGTTGCTCGCATCGTTACGTGTTTCATAACCCCGGTAAGTTCTGATGGTACTCAATACAGTATCAGAAGCAGAGGGATCTCCCAGGCAAACACGGGCATTGCTGTTTGGGTTATCGGTACGTACGATACCAACGTTACCGTACCAGCTGCTACCGACGTAACATTGATATTGATAGTAACTATACAATCCCGTGACTTGCTGCATAGGACTGGCAATCGTGCGCGTGCAATAACCGGCATCCGAGATAACAGGGTAGGAGGCATAGGCTGTGGTTTGCGCAGTCGAATTGGTGCCATCGACATACACATTACCACTGATAGTAGATAACGTATAACCGGATAACACCGTCAGCAAAACTTCACCTGTCGAATCACTGATAATTTCTGTGGTACCATCTCCCGGTTGGTAGGTAGACGTGCCATCACCGTTACTGGTGGCCCCACCCGGGATACCGCCACTGTAATCATTGGTTCCACCGAGCACAGCACCACCGCTGGGTGTTGCCAGTGTTGAAGAAGAGGTCGACGTCGTTGCAACAAAAGCGCTGTCTCCTGGATCATTCCAGGCGATTTTGCTATCCAGTTGTACCGCCTGTTGTACGTTAGCAGTATCATTCCATACCAGTTTAGCCGTAACATTCTTGAATTCCGGCTGGGTGGATGTAGCCGCAACAGTCGTTATTTTATAACAACGGATATAGTCCGTATTGACCAGGGTAATCTTGTCAGGGTTAGTCGCTATCGGTGCATTACTGACACCGCCGCCGTTAACGTCATCATAGGCATAGCCAGCGCCACACAGGTTGCTACTGGCCGGGGACGTGACCGTATCATCAAGACTGGTATCATTTACCAGCACACGATTGCGTAAATTCTCTATCTTTTGCTGAGCTAAAGTCGTCGCTGCGGTTTTCGCCTTGACCAGGCCACCATAACCGACCATACCCACCTGGAACTTGACCAGGGCAATCATACCAAATGACATAATGACCAGTGCCACCATGGATTCAACCATGGTGAAACCCTTGTTTTTGTTTGCATGGAAACTGAACATACACACCTCTCAGTATCGCTATAAGTTAAAATCATGCCACGAGCCGGCCAGACTACCAGCCGACAGGGGGATCTTCCCAGCATCCTGCAACACCGATGAATCATAGGTAACATTCAGACTACCCGTTCCTGTTACATCTCCTTCCATAATCACAGCACCCGTAACTTCCAGATTACCAGAGCCTGAAAAATCACCTGTGATATAAACCAGGCCATATACCTTGACCGTGCCATTACCTTGAAGATTGCCATCAATAACCAACACAACAGGCTTGGTATTGGCACTGGGGCAAACATTGCCTCCCGTAACCGTGATGGTACAACCCACGGTTACATTGCCATTCAAACTAGGGCTTCCATCGACCCAGAGTATTTCCTCACGTGCCAGGTCCAGACCTGGAGAAGGTGCGGTATAGGCATTGGCCGCATCACTGGCCGGTACTTCACGCACTGAACCTGCATTTTGATAGCTGGTTTTGTTGGTTCCCATGAAAGCTTCGAAAAATTCAGCATCGGTCATGGATGACAATGTTGTATCTGCAGCAATTACATCCGGCCCCAGGCCATTACTGTCCGATGAATCAATTAATTGAGTTGGATCACTCGGATCAGGAATCTTTGTCTTGCCGCTGGCACCTGAGAATGTCACAGAGGGGTCGCCTGTCCAGATGGTGGCATTACCTTCCGGGTTAACAATTTCTGCAGCACCATTGATAGAAACTGCACCTTTACTGATCAATGGGTTTCCTGGCACTTCCGGTAGAGCAGGCACGATTGCGACCCGTTGCGCTATCAATGTTCTGGCTGAATCATCATCACTTAAACCGGTTGATGTAACGCTAATATCAATAAATTTTCCGGCGCTGTTATCAACCAAGGTAACCTGGTATTCACTGCCGGTGTCGGCAAAGGTAAAGCCCGGAATAGTATCAATAACATTGTCATCATCCTTGTCAGCTCCACCCGTGGTGAGCAAATAGGCTATACCATATTCCAGACCCGCCTCTGCCGCTTCAAAAGCCTGTTTGGAACGGAATTCATTGGCATAGATTTTTTGTTCCATCACAGCACTTCGTGCTGCAAATATAGTGACTATGGTCATCGCAACCAGTAATATCAACGCGACAATAAGCGTGGCGGCGCCTTGCTGCTTATTGATATTGAGTTGTGATTTTGCTGTTAACATTATCTTTAACCCTTAATAAATGGTGACTCGATCATTACGTATACGCGTTGATTCCCGCAGTGATTTTTTTACCACACTATCAGACACTAACTCGGCATCAACCTGAATAGTAATATGCCGTGTTTCCACCAGTACATCGCCAGTGGTCGGCAAGACATATCCTGTGCCGGTCAAGTCACGACAAGGAAAGCTGGTTGAGGTGGAAGAAGTAATACTCCAGTTAGCCTGCGGCGATGCAGCGCTGGAACTGTTCAGGCATTTGGAATGTTCAGTGGTAAATGTAAGGGCACTCACCGTGATTACACTGTTATCAGTAATCGGGGCCCAGGTACCATTCGTACAACTGTTGGTCTTGTCGCCTGCACCGGTCCTGATTTCTATAGCGTTATTATTCAGCCTGAATCCAAAAAATTCGCTGGCCGTATTGGCCGTCGCCCCGGCACCATCACGATCATAAGTATAGAGAACACAGGGTCCATTGGTGGCCTTGATATCCAGGTTGGTGGGATTAGTTCCGGCTGACACCATAAACGGGTTAGTCAGGTTAGCCACACTCACCCCTTCGTAGTACCCCGCTCTGCGTACATCCCGGATCATCAAACTCATGGCTGCATTCAATTCCTGATTCAGCTTTGCCGCCTTTAGTGTGTCAGCGCTGCTCTTGACTGCAGACAGATACACAGTCATAACACCCGTTATCACCAGCAATCCCACCACCGTACCAACCAAGAGCTCTACTATACTGAAGCCTGTCTGCTTGTTTTTTACATTGAATATCAACATGACGGATAACCCACTACATTATTGGCGCCAGTGGGGGAACATAATTTGACGTGCCCAAGTGCACTCAGGGTATTTTTGATAACCCATCCGGAATTTGACGTTAAGGTCACTTCGCCTGCAGTAGCCGTACCCCTGACCTGATCGAAACTAATTTCGTAAGGATCTGGATTAACTGACATCGAGACATCAGGGTAGCTCTGGCCTGTGGTTGAGTTAATAAATACTTTTCTGACCCAGGTGCCCCCGACATCAATTCGACAGGCATTGGCATTGTTCGCATCAGTTTCAGTGATGGTACAACCACTGGCGGCACTGATGCCCAGGGACCAGCCAGTAGTGCCATCAGCTGAAAATTTCATGTATAAGGCCCTGTTCTGCTTGATAGATTCAGAACGTGCATACTGAAGTTGACTATAAATCTCTTCTGCTGCGCTCTTGAGTCGATTGCGCTCCAGAAATGAATTCATCGCTGGTACACCGAAATTAATGATCAATGCAAGCACCATGATCGCGATCATGACTTCAACCAGCGAAAAGCCTCTCTGTAATGGTACTGTTAATCTGTTTGTATACATGGCTATCTACCATCGACCCTTTATTTAAAACCACTTCCAAAACGACAAAGATTACAGGTGATTCATTCAGTAATAATTATCCTGATAAATGTACGTTTTATAATTTCTGACTTAACTTTTACCGGCCACTGTCCGATATACTGGACTGAAATGGCTTATTTAATATAGTGGCTGTTACAACGACTTCTTTAGATTTGACCCTACCGGCGATTCCCGAATTAGCGCCGTTTATCAGGGCTTACTGGCCGAAATAGTGAATAATGTGAGGTGTGTCTCACTGGAGGACGATAAATGAGAGATCAACAGAGCGGTTTTACCCTGATTGAATTGATGATTGTAGTAGTCATAGTGGGTATTCTGGCCGCCATTGCCTACCCATCCTATTTGAGCTCTGTGCTCAAGGGACATCGGGCCGAAGCAAAAGCAATCATGCTGAATATCCAGCGAGACCAGGAAAAACACCGCGCCAATAACACCAGCTATCAGGCTAATCTGGCCACACTGGGATACACGGCTCCCTTTGTTGATGGTCGTTATACAATGGCTTTATCAGGCGTCACGGCGACTGAATTTGTCATCACCGCCACTGCACAAGCCACTGGCGGGCAAAACCAGGACAGCTCCTCTGGTACGAGTTGCGCTACAATGACCTATACATTAAGCACTGATTCCTATACACCTTCAGCTTGCTGGTAGATTGATATAAACTGGTATTCAAATAGTGATGATTTTCAAGTAAAGTGACTCCTATGCAATATTCTGCTCTATCAAAATGGTTCTGTTTGACTGGCCTGTTATTTCTGGCCATGGCGTGTAGCACCCCCTCAGACAAGATATTCATACAAAAAGCAGAGGTGATTGCCAATCAACTACTGGATGCAATGGCTGAGCCAAACTACGATAAAGCCATCAGCTTTTATGATCCGAGGTTTTTCGAACGTATTTCGACTGGCGAATGGCAAACCATATTAAAGCGCCTGAATGACAAACTGGGAAAATATCAAGCACGTGAAATGACCGCATCCAGGGTCCAGCATGGCTTCAGCACCATCAGCACGGCTACCACGGTACTGGTATACCGGGTCAATTACGAAAATAGCTATGCCATCCAGAAATTCACTTTTATGTCCGATGAAAAGGCTGACAAAATGGCGCTGGTAGGACATTATATTGACTACCCTGAAATTAAGAAGTAGCCACAATTATCAACAAAAGCGCTGTTACTTTTTAATGAATAAAGCCATGGATTCCACGTGTGCGGTATG